>Ga0256407_10006104_pt1 | contig 18812 bp, 14 predicted proteins | sample RumenRJG_04DNA_FD_193489 | JGI IMG/M metagenome (GOLD analysis project Ga0256407, IMG submission 193489) | Bovine rumen microbial communities from Lethbridge, Alberta, Canada - RJG_04 | ecosystem: Host-associated > Mammals > Digestive system > Stomach > Rumen | place: Canada: Alberta... | reverse complement strand
GGATGTATGGAAAACAGAGCGATGTCTTCTGCTTCCTGCCTAAAACTACTTAGTGGTACCGCTGGACTACACTTGTTGGGTACTAACTATAAATATACTACTTCTCTCTATACAAAGGGCAAAATGGACAATGATACTTTGAGGGGTGACATTGCTCTGAAAGCTGACGTAGAACCTCAACTCAATGCGCCTGACATGAAGATGTTCGCCGAGGTGTTGAGATGGAAGAAAATCAAAAAGATTACGGGTAAGGTGTATCTCGATTTGTTCATCAAGGAACCCGTAAAGAGTGAAATGCATTGGTATCCTTGGGACTTGTCTCTCTCTAAGTATGGTATATTCTTCAAAGGTGCCGATCAAGTGAAGAAGGCTTTCAAAATGGCTTTGAGAGAGAAAGGTTTACAGATAGATGATAGTCAGATCGTACTGGGCAAGGTTCCTGCAGGATCACATTGCGTATTCAGATTCTACCGCACCATCGAGCGTGTCATCAAACGTATGTGGAAGAATAGTTCTAATACACAGGCTACTTCATTACTTTATGCCATCGGTCATCATGTAAACCCTAAGGCTGAACCTACAAAAACCGGTGTCATGTATCTCAGAAAATTCTTACATGAGGAGATCGGTGTCAAGGATCCCGCTATCGTAATTCATGATGGTTGTGGTCTGTGTACCCATAACCACATGTCACCAAAATCACTCGTGCAGATCTTAAGATATGGATATAAGCATCAAGATATCTACCGACTGATGAAGAGATATCTCTCTGTAGCGGGCGTTGACGGAACAGCTCGTGGACTTCTGAACACACCGGAGATGAAAGGTAGAATATGGGCTAAGACCGGCACCCTCTCCCACCCTTATGGTATCAGCTCTCTTGCTGGTTTTGCACAGGGAAAGAATGGTCACATGTATGCGTTTGCCATCATGGACAATGATATGTCGGTTTTGGATGCACACGTATTACAAAAGAAACTGGGACAAACTTTGATGAAATAATCTTATTCGCGTATCTGTAGACTGTAGTGATTGCCGTCAAACTTTATCTGCATCTCTCCGAGATGAGTACGGGATAACGCAAGAGCTACATGTCCCATGGTACGACGAAGATTCAATTCGCATACAACTACTTGATCATGTTCTATCGAAGTTTCTGATGTTGCGTCTGCACTTACAATCATCATATCAACACCAAAAGGTCCTTGATAAACGGGAGCTATATCAGCACTCACCTTATCGATAATCGACTGTCGGAGTTCTTTTTGCCTCTCTAGAGAAAGGTATTGGCCGAGGATCCGTTCTTTCTCGACCTCTGAGGCTAAGACATTCCCGGTATAAGCTCCTCCGGATGTGGCAAAAAGACTGAGACCGGCATATTCGATGATGCCATCATGTGAGATATACTCAAAGGCGAAGTCTATAACCTTTTGGTATTGCGGTTCTACGATAATGCCTCCCTGACGACGGATAACAGATGACACCCAAGTTGCATTGTAATGGAATTGTACCCCTCGCCCACTACTGCTCCAAGGTGACTTGAACACAACACCGGTATCAGACGGTCCGTTCATACGCCTTGTATTTGTCACATGACGGGAAATGGAAGCTTCTACCTCTAAACTTGATGTACAATAATCTACATCGTTCTGTAGATGGGAAGCACACCATTGACGAGAACTCAACATCCGGATTTTATCTAAACGAGAGGTTAACTCCGGGGTATGGACATAACCTAACGAATGAGCTATTGCTCGATCAAATCCCCAAGGAGAAACGACATCAAAGAAAGAGGTTCTATCATTAGAGGATAAATCGGTAAGGCGAAACTTCTTATTATGTATTTCATTCAATGTAACGAACTTAAAGTTCTGATATTCAGCATCTAATTGGCTTACATCAAAACTATCGGAGACTAAGATAGCATCACCTTCAGATGCCCAAAGCACAGGTAGCCAACAGAGGTCTTCACGAAGCTGACGCCCCGCACGAGGCGACGTGAACTGCCACTGATGAGAAGCTAAAGCTATATCATGTTCTGGATTAAAGACATGTAATTTCCCCATTCTATCGTTATATTTAGACTGCAAAGATACGAAAATAATTTAAGTCGACAATCAGCAATTCTTAATATTTATTCGAGTGCTAAATAATGAAAAAAAATAAAGATTTTGTAAACTAGAGTTTGCAAATTAGAAAATAATCAGTATCTTTGCAAGGTATTTTTAGAACAAACGATTTCATAAGCTCACAAACAATATGGAAGAAGCATTCTTTCGCACGCATTCGTATCTGCTGGAACATACCAACGCAACGCTTCGAAGATCTCTGATGGATGAGATCGACTGGAGTGATCGGTTGATTGGTATCAAGGGTACACGAGGAGTCGGCAAGACTACCTTCCTATTGCAATATGCTAAGGAGAATTTTGGAATACATGATCGCTCGTGCCTTTATGTAAATATGAATAATTTCTATTTCCAAGGACGAGGTATTGCAGACTTCGCTGCCGACTTCGTAAAACAAGGTGGCAAGGTGTTGCTTATTGATCAGGTCTTTAAACAACCAGATTGGAGCAAGGAGTTACGACAATGCTATGACACACTTCCTACTCTGAAAATCGTTTTCACCGGTAGCAGCGTAATGCGACTCAAGGAGGAAAATCCTGAGCTTAACGGTATCGTGAAAAGCTACAACTTGAGAGGTTTCTCTTTTCGTGAATATATTAATCTGAAAACGGGAAACTCTTTTCACCCTTACACTCTCGAACAAATTCTCAACAACCATGAGCATATCGCACGAGAGATTCTGCCACTGGTCAGTCCTATGAAATATTTCTCTGATTATATCCATCACGGTTTTTATCCTTTCTTCCTCGAAAATAGCAATTTCTCAGAAAACTTGCTGAAGACGATGAACATGATGACCGAGGTGGATATCTTACTGATTAAGCAGATAGAACTAAAGTATCTTACCAAAATCAAGAAGCTCTTTTATCTACTCGCTGTTGGTGGCCCTAAAGCACCTAATATCAGTCAATTGGCTACTGATATTCAAACAAGTCGTGCAACGGTAATGAACTATATCAAATATCTCGCTGACGCCAGACTCATAAACATGATTTATCCTGTAGGTCAACAATTTCCAAAGAAACCTGCAAAGGTAATGATGCACAACTCTAATCTTATGTATGCGATCTACCCTCTTGAGGTGGAAGACCAGACATTGATGGAGACATTCTTTGTAAATTCGATGTGGAAAGACCATAAGGTAAACCAAGGCTCTAAGGAACACAACTATATCGTAGATGAAAAACTGAAATTCAAGATCTGCGATGCACAAAGTAAAGCTAAGATGAGGTACAATCCCGACACTATCTATGCGAGATATAATACCGAAATCGGTAAGGATAACAAAATACCGCTCTGGTTGCTGGGATTCTTATATTAGAATAAGGTGAAAGAGATTAGAATTAAGATTTATACAAAACTATAACATTTTATCTATATTAAAAATGGCTAAAGAAAAAAAGTTTATCACATGTGATGGTAACACAGCTGCTGCTCATGTAAGCTATATGTTTACTGAGGTAGCTGCCATTTACCCTATCACTCCGTCTTCTCCAATGGCGGAGCATGTAGACGAATGGGCTGCCAAAGGTCGTAAGAACCTTTTTGGTCAGACTGTTTCAGTTCAGGAAATGGAATCTGAGGGCGGTGCTGCTGGTGCAGTCCACGGTTCTCTTCAGTCAGGTGCACTGACATCTACTTATACAGCCTCTCAGGGTCTTCTCTTGATGATTCCTAACATGTATAAGATTGCTGGTGAATTACTGCCTTGCGTTTTCAACGTATCAGCTCGTACACTGGCATCTCACTCTCTTTGTATCTTCGGTGACCACCAGGATGTAATGGCTTGTCGTCAGACTGGCTTCGCTATGTTCTGTTCTGGTTCTGTTCAGGAAGTTATGGATCTCTCTGCAGTTCCTTATCTTTCTACTCTCGAGAGCAAGGTTCCTTTCATCAACTTCTTCGATGGTTTCCGTACTTCTCACGAGTATCATAAGATCGAGGAGATGGATATGGAAGATATCCGCCCATTGGTTAAGCCTGAGTGGATCGAGGATTTCCGCAACCGTGCACTCTCTCCTGAGCGCCCTGTCACTCGCGGTACCGCTGAGAACCCTGAGACTTTCTTCACTCATCGTGAGGCTAGCAACAGCTACTATAACGCAATCCCTGAAATCGTAGAAAAGCACCTTGCTGAGGTTTCTAAGATTACAGGTCGTGAATATCACTTGTTCAACTACTATGGTGCTGCAGATGCTGAGAACATCATCGTATTGATGGGTTCTGCAACTGAACCAGCTCGCGAAGCTATCGATTATCTCGTAAAGCAAGGCAAGAAGGTTGGTATGGTAGCTGTTCACCTCTATCGTCCATTCTCTGTAGAGGCTATTCGCAAGGCTATTCCTGATACTGTTAAGCGCATTGCTGTTCTTGACCGTACTAAGGAACCAGGTGCTGAAGGCGAGCCATTGTACCTCGATGTTAAGAGTGCTCTTTACGATGATCCTCGTAAACCTCTTGTTGTTGGTGGTCGCTATGGTCTTGGTTCAAGCGATACTACTCCAGCTAAGATTGTTGCAGTATTCAAGAACCTTGAATTGCCAGAACCAAAGAATCACTTTACCGTAGGTATCGTTGATGATGTTACCTTCACTTCTCTCCCTGAGGAAGAGGAAATCCCAATGGGTGGTGACTCATTATTCGAGGCTAAATTCTTCGGTTTGGGTTCAGATGGTACTGTAGGTGCTAACAAAAACTCTGTACAGATTATCGGTAATAACACAAATAAGTATTGCCAGGCTTACTTCTCTTACGATTCAAAGAAGTCAGGTGGTTTCACATGTTCTCACCTTCGTTTCGGTGATGATCCTATCCACTCTGCATACTTGGTAAATACTCCTAACTTCGTAGCATGCCATGTTCAGGCTTATCTGCACATGTATGATGTAACTCGTGGTCTTCGTGACAACGGTACATTCTTGCTGAATACTATCTTCGATGGTGAGGAGTTGATCAACTTCATCCCTAACCATGTAAAGAAGTACTGGGCTAAGCACAATATCAAGGTTTACTATATCAACGCTAGCAAGATTGGTCAGGAAATTGGTTTGGGTAACCGTACCAACACTATCCTTCAGTCTGCTTTCTTCCGTATTACTGGTGTCATCCCTGTTGATCTCGCTGTAGAACAGATGAAGAAGTTCATCGTGAAGTCTTATGGCAAGAAGGGTGAGGATGTCGTAAATATGAACTATGCTGCTGTTGACCGCGGTGGTGAATATAAGGAACTTACTGTTGATGCAGCTTGGGCTAACCTCCCTGAGGATGAGAAGAAGGTAGATGACGCTCCAGATTTCGTTAAGGAACTCGTTCGTCCTATGAACGGTCAGGCTGGTGACTTATTGAAAGTTTCTGACTTCGTTAAGCACAACACTGTTGACGGTACTTGGATGAATGGTACTGCTGCATACGAGAAGCGTGGTGTAGAGGCATTCGTTCCTGTATGGAATGTAGAGAACTGTATCCAGTGTAACAAGTGTTCATTCGTTTGTCCTCACGCTGCTATCCGTCCATTCGTTTTGGATGAAAATGAGGCTGCAGGCTTCGAGGGTGCTACTCAGGATATCATCGCACCTAAGGCTTTGAAGGGTATGAAGTTCCGTATGGAGGTTTCTGTACTCGACTGTCTCGGTTGTGGTAACTGTGCTGATGTCTGCCCAGGTAAGAAGGGTGAGAAGGCTCTCAAGATGGTTCCATTCAACGTAGATGCTGAGGATATGATCCAGGAGGCTAAAAACTGGGAATACCTCGTTAAGAACGTTAAGTCTAAGCAGGATCTCGTAGATATCAAGCAGAGTCCTAAGAACTCTCAGTTCGCTCAGCCATTGTTCGAGTTCTCTGGTGCTTGCTCTGGTTGTGGTGAGACTCCTTATGTTAAGTTGATTTCTCAACTCTTCGGTGATCGTGAAATGATCGCTAACGCTACAGGTTGTTCTTCTATCTACTCAGCTTCTGTTCCTTCTACTCCATATACAAAGAACGCAAAGGGTCAGGGTCCTGCTTTCGATAACTCTTTGTTCGAGGACTTCTGTGAGTTTGGTCTTGGTATGGCTCTTGGTAACAAGAAGATGAAGACACGTATCACAATGCTTCTAAACGAGAAGATTGCTGATGACAAGACTTCTGCAGAATTCAAGGCTGCTGCTCAGCAGTGGATTGATGCTCAGAACGATGCTGATGCTTCTAAAGAGGCTGCTGCTATTTTGAAGCCATTGATCGCTAAAGATGCAGAGGCAGGTTGCAGCGTAGCTAAGGAGTTGAAGACTCTTGATCACTACCTCGTTAAGCGTTCACAATGGATTATCGGTGGTGATGGTGCTTCTTATGATATCGGTTACGGTGGTCTTGATCACGTACTTGCTTCTGGTGAGGATATCAACATCCTTGTTCTTGATACAGAGGTTTATTCTAACACTGGTGGTCAGTCTTCTAAGTCTACACCTATCGGTGCTATCGCTCAGTTCGCAGCATCTGGTAAGCGTGTGAGCAAGAAGGATCTTGGCTTGATGCAAACCACTTATGGTTACATCTATGTTGCACAGGTTGCTATGGGTGCTGATAATGCTCAGACCTTGAAGGCTATCCGTGAAGCAGAAGCATATCCAGGTCCATCTTTGGTTATCGCATACGCTCCATGTATCAACCATGGTATCAAGGGTAAGGATTCTGATGGTAAGGGCAAGCGTTCTATGAACCGTTCTCAGCACGAGGAAGCTTTGGCTGTAGAATGTGGTTACTGGCACTTGTGGCGTTTCGATCCACGCTTGGCAAATGAGGGTAAGAACCCATTCCAACTTGACTCTAAAGAGCCTAACTGGGATGAATTCCGTAACTATTTGATGGGTGAGGTTCGTTTCGCTTCTTTGAAGAAGGCATTCCCTGAGGAGGCTGAAGAACTTTACGCAGAAACTCAGAAGAGTGCTCAGCGTCGCTATAAGTCTTATGTTCGTAAGAGCCAGGAAGACTGGAGCGATGAACAGGCTTAAATCTGTTTGATAGCCAAACTTCGGATTGGCTATCATTAAAATATTAATCGAGTCCGCGATCTAAAGAAATAGATCGCGGACTTTTAATTTCTACAAAGGCCTACTCTACAATAACTCAGTATAAAGCTAATGTATTAGTTTACACTCTAAGAAGCTTGTAAATTGTATATTAAAAAAGGTCTTCCTTACCCTATCGGTAAGAAAGACCTTTTCCTATTTTTCTATTTATTCGATTAACGAATACGATCCATTGATCTTACTAGTTTCTCATCAGCTTTAACGCCTCGAAATGCCATATAATTAAGAACCATCGCTACTAAAGGTAAACATACACCTAACTTCACACTATACTGACTGATCTTTGACCAATCAAGGCAAACTAACAGATATGCATACCAACCTACACACGCAATCGCTGCCCAAGTAATAAGCTTCATCTGTAGTTTGCGATTCTTAAACATAAAGATGGCAACGAGATTAAGAATAAAGGCAAGCGCTAGAAATATAAATAGGATCCAAGGCTTGTTAACAACTTCTACACCTAAAGACCCTAAATTATAAAGTAATGTCTCCGGTGCCATAGCCATAGGAGTAAATCCTAAGACCGGCAGATAGAGACAAAAGCATATAGCAACTAGCGCAAGGACCAAATATATAGTCTGTTTACGCTGCCACATAATTAATCTTCGTTTTGGTTATCCTGAGAAGGATCACGCCAATAAACCTGATGCTGAAGGAATTCCTCTGTAGCAAGCAATGTTGGCTTTGGCAATTTCTCATAATAACGAGAAATCTCAATCTGCTCACGATTTTCAAAAACTTCCTCAAGCGAATCGTTATAAGAAGCGAACTCAGCAAGCTTCTTATTCAAATCTTGCTTAATCTCCTGACCAATCTGGTTGGCACGCTTAGCAATAATTGAAACGCTCTCGTAAATGTTGCCAGTTTCTTCCCACAAACTAGCGAGATCTCGTGTAACGGTATTAACCGGTGCTTTTGATTTTTTGTAATCCATATTTTATATTAGTACTAATTTTTATCTTTCTTTATATCTGAGGAACATACATCGGATCTTTCTGATGCTTTTCTATAAATTTCTTGCATCCCTCAATATACTTTTCTGCGGTTACCCTTTCCTTGCTGTCAGGATATTCATTAAGAAATCCATAACATTCATCCTGAGCATCCTCATAACGTTCCATCTGCTTACTGATGACACTCATCTTAGCAAGTTGATACTTACTCTTCATTACAAGAATAGAGAATTGCTCACGCATATTGCTATAAGGATAGTCGGAAAGTGCATTCTGAGCAGTAACAATACATGCTTGATAATTATTACCACCACTGGTACAATTTCCAAAATATGTACCTAAGTCATAATATAATTTTGCATTATAATATTCCTTGATAACAAGTTTATCTTGCAACTCAAACATACGATGAGTAGCCTGATCCTTTAATTTACTATCAGGATAAACATCTATAAAGTCCTGATATGCAGATATGGCTTGAATTGTTGGACTCTGATCCAATCGTGGTTCCGGAGTGCTTGCATAAAGCGACTCTCCAACATAATATTTAGCTTGTTCTGCATAATATCCTTTAGGATAACGCTCATAATATTTCTTAAAATACTGTGCGGCAGACTCATAATCCTGCAAGCAATACTCAGACATTGCTAGCATATAAAGACTCTCTTGGGCATTTTCGGTACCCTTTTCGATCGTAACCAGTTCAGTAAGCAATCCTACTGCACGAGAATATTTACCATTAGCAAAACATTCCTTGGCATATTCGTATTTATATGTATAGTCCTGAGACTTATATACACGATTATATTCTTGAGCACAACTTGAAAAAAGAAGTACTGCAGAACTCATCGCTATCAGAATAGTTTTCTTCATATCAAACGCTTTGAACTGCAAAGTTAATGACTTTTTACCGATTAACAAAGTTTTCAATACAATTTTTAGCATTAAATTATAGTTATCACACAGTTTTTTAGTAATTTTGCAGTAATGAAATTCAATTTGACGTCAAAATACAAGCCTACAGGCGATCAACCACAGGCTATAAAACAACTTACCAAGGGAATCCAAGAAGGAGACCCCGCACAGGTTTTATTGGGTGTAACTGGCTCTGGAAAGACATTTACAATAGCTAATGTAATTGCAAATGTAAACAAGCCAACACTAATTTTATCACATAACAAGACTCTAGCTGCGCAACTTTATCAAGAAATGAAAAGTTTTTTCCCGAATAATGCCGTAGAGTATTATGTGTCATATTATGATTATTATCAGCCTGAAGCTTATCTTCCTACAACAGATGTCTACATAGAAAAAGACCTTGCTATCAATGAAGATATTGATAAGTTACGACTGGGTGCTGTATCCGCTCTCCTATCTGGAAGAAAAGATGTTATTGTCGTATCATCAGTATCTTGCATTTATGGTATGGGTGGACCTGTCGCTATGCAAGAGAGCATCATAAGAATCAAGAGAGGTCAACAAATAAATCTCAATGATTTTTTAAGACAACTAATAGACGCACTCTATGTAAGAAATGATATTGAACTGAAAAGAGGTAATTTCAGAGTAAAAGGAGATACTGTAGATGTTGCAATGGCTTATTCAGACAACATTTTACGCATAACTTGGTGGGATGATGAGATTGACAACATAGAAGAAGTTGACTCTGAAACGTTCCATCGTATAGAGAACTTTGAGCAATATGAGATTTATCCAGCAAACCTTTTTGTAACGTCAAAAGAGCAAACTGACAATGCCATCAGAATGATCCAAGATGATTTAGTCAAACAGGTTGACTACTTCAACGAGATAGGCGATCATATTAAAGCTCAGAGAATTAAAGAACGCGTGGAATATGACATAGAGATGATCAAGGAATTGGGACATTGCTCAGGTATAGAAAATTACTCTAGATATTTTGACGGACGGCAAGCTGGCGATAAACCATATTGCTTATTGGATTTCTTCCCTAAGGATTATCTTATGGTGATTGACGAAAGTCATGTTAGCGTTCCGCAGATTAGCGCAATGTATGGTGGAGATAGAGCGCGAAAGCAGAACTTAGTGGAATATGGTTTCCGACTACCGGCAGCTTTTGACAATCGTCCTCTTAAATTTGAGGAATTTCATAATTTAATCAATCAAATTATTTACGTAAGTGCGACCCCTGCTGATTACGAACTAGAAGAATCAGAAGGTGTTATCGTTGAACAATTGATACGTCCTACCGGACTACTTGACCCGATCATTGAGATTCGACCCTCCGAAAACCAAATCGATGACTTATTAGACGAGATCCTTACCAGAACGCATCGGAATGAAAGAGTTCTGATAACCACGTTAACAAAGAGAATGGCAGAAGAACTCACAGAATATCTTTTGAATCACGAAATTCGTTCTGCATATATACATAGTGACGTTGCCACGCTCGACCGTGTAAAGATTATGAACGACTTACGTGCAGGTGTATACGATGTTCTTGTAGGTGTAAACTTACTCCGAGAAGGACTTGATTTGCCTGAAGTCTCTCTTGTTGCCATCTTAGACGCTGATAAAGAGGGATTTCTGCGTAGTCATAGAAGTCTTACTCAAACAGCAGGACGTGCTGCAAGAAATGTAAACGGCAAGGTGATCATGTATGCTGACACGATAACAGAAAGTATGCAGAAAACTATTGACGAAACCAACCGTCGCAGGTCTATTCAGATGAAATATAATGAGGAACATCACATAACACCTCAGCAGATCATCAAATCCATCAATACAGACTTACCTATCGGCAAGAGCGAGAATACGACAGAAAAGAATGCTTCTGGATACAATGCCCAAATTGCATATATGGAACCAGAAGATGGCATGTTTGCTGCAGATCCTATAGTGGAAAGCATGACAAAACAACAACTAGAAAAGAGTATTGCAGACACAACAGAATTGATGAAACAGGCTGCCAGGGACCTAGATTTCATTCAGGCTGCTCAATATCGTGATGAGATTATTCGACTCCAAAAACAATTGGAGCTAAAATAACCAGTTACGATACACTTTCTCTATTTTTTCGACTTTAAACGTTAAAAGAAGATGGGAAAAAGTTAAAAGTAAAACACAGAGGACGTTTTTATACATATTATTATTAAATTTGCAACTATATATAATAATAGAAAGTTACAAAAATGAAAAAAATAATATTAACAATTATATTATGCCTGCCAATGGCCCTTCATGCACAATCTGTTCTTACACCAGAAGAAAGATTAGCCAAAGCTCAAAAAGAACTTGAAGAGGCAAAGAAGGAGGTTGAAGAGGCTAAACTCAAGGCTAAGAATGCAAATGAGAAGAATGCCCCAAACAAAGAGACTAACAATGATTGGAGCATACCTACGCTAAAGAAGATAGAAAAATCTCCTCAACAAGCTTATACGAATGAGAACGGAGAAATAAAGGTTGATCCCAAATATCTAGACAATGCAATTCCTTTAAATGAAGAAGGGAAAGTAGAATTCGTGTTGGATATTGATACAAACAACAAAAATGCAGAAGAGATCTACAATCTTGCCCTAAACTACTTATCTAACCTTACACAAGGAGAGAATCAAATTGAAGGCAGTCGTGTAGCACTCGTAAACAAGAGAGAAAAAATAATCGCAGCAACAATAAAAGAATGGTTAGAGTTTAATCGAACAGCACTTATGCTAGATAGAACGAAGATAAGCTATCTACTTGTTGCAACTTGTACAGATAATCATCTTAACGTCAAGATAAGTCGTATAAATTACGTCTACGAGGAAGATCGTCCTACAGGATTCTCCGCTTCTGCCGAAGAAGTCATCACGGACAAGTATGCCTTAAACAAGAAGCATACGGATTTAACTCGCATATTCGGAAAGTTCCGCAAGGCAACAATTGACCGCAAAGACGAGATTCTTAAAGACTTAAAAGACTTAATACAAAAATAAACGATAATGGAAGAAAAAGATAATATTCAGGAAAGCGAAGTCGCAAGACCTCATCATAGACAAAAAAGATTGATCAGCTATGAAGGTAAGAATGATTCGACCATAGTAATACGAAACTGGTTGAATATTATATTCATGGTTCTCGCCATAGGAGGTGTTGCTACCTATATGTGGACTTCCTATAAGACCGTAGCTTTTGTCATCCTCCTAATAGGTGTATCATTTAAAATCATTGAAGTAGCAATACGACTTTTCCATAAATAATGAAGAATTTTCTTTCTTTACTCCTACTCTTTGGCTGTTCCGTAACAGTTGAAGCACAAATACAGCGATTCGACAATAATTCGAATTTCAATCAGATAGACGAAAACGGAAATCTAACGATTAAGAATCGAAACAAGACAGATTCGCTAAGTGGTAATCATAAAGAGATCCCGAAGGGATTAAAAGTATGGACTATCGACAATAGATTCGGCGACCAAACAATTGCTGAAGTTGATACGGTTCCACATATGTTTCAGAATTCTGTATTCACTACAGGACTTCGCGGGGAATATAATTCTACAGGAACCATAGCTTCTCCTCGAATTGCACGAATTTATATTGATCGTATGGAAGATAAGCAATTTATCTTTACACAGCCATACGACTATTTCGTGCAACCTGTCAACTTACATCATTTTACAAACACTTACTCTCCTATTACCAATATTACATATAATACAAATGGTAACAAAATCAATGGAGAGGATTATATTAAGACGATGTTTGCCGTAAATGCAGGCAAACGTCTTGGTGTAGGCTTTAAATTTGATTACAGATATGCCCGTGGATATTACAGTAAACAAAATGCTTCCCTTTTTGATTATACCATGTGGGGAAGTTATCTTGGTGACAAATATCAGGCCCACCTATTAATGTCGACAAATCATCAGAAGACAACAGAGAATGGTGGAATAACCAATGATAATTATATCACTCATCCAGAAATCTTTAACGAAGACTTCCAAAGTGATGAAATTCCAACTGTATTATCATCTACTTGGAATAGAAATGACAACCAGCATATCTTCTTCTCTCATCGCTACAGCGTAGGTTTCAACAAGAAGGTTCCTATGACCGAGGAAGAAATCAAAGCTAAGAAATTTGCCATCGCATCTAAGAAAGAAAATGATGAGAAAAAACTAAAGGATGAATTAAGAAAGAAGGCTAAAGCTAATGGACAATCTTTCGACGAGAAGGCTTATAACAATCAGCAGTCGTTTAGTGGTAGACCTGAAAATGCTAAAATTGCAGGCGATGAGCCTACTTCTCAATCTAAGAACGGAAAAAGAATTACTGTCAACGGTAAGAATGCCGCTGATAGTCTTATCAATTCAACGAATAAAGCAAAAGAAGATACAGCATGGCTAAAGAATGAATATGTACCTGTTACAAGTTTCATCCACACGGCAGAATTTAACAACTATAGAAGAATCTTCCAGGCTTATGAAACTCCGGAAAATTATTATCTTAACGAATATTTCAAGTCTTTCGATGGGAAAACATTCTCAGGAGATTCCATCTATGATCGTACCCGCCATTTTGAATTGAAAAATACCTTTGCCATTGCCATGCTCGAAGGCTTTAATAAGTGGGTAAAATCAGGATTAAAGATTTTTGCCAGCTATGATATGCGCCATTTCGAGCTACCGGATAATGCATATAGCGTTAACAAGACCAATGAATATGACTTCAGTATTGGTGGACAATTAAACAAAACTCAAGGCACTTTATTCCATTACAATGTCATTGGAGAGTTCGGTATTCTCGGACAAGATGCCGGTTTCCTTAAGATAGACGCAAATGCTGATTTGAACTTTAAACTAATGGGAGATACTATCCAACTCAAGGCAACCGGATTTATGCATCGTACCTCTCCTACATTCTATTACCGCCATTATCATTCAAAACATCTATGGTGGGATAATGATGATTTAGACAAAATCATTCATAGCAGAATATTAGGGGAATTCTCATTAAAGAGAACTGATACAAAGCTACGAATCGCATACGATAATATTCAAAACTATACATATTTTGTTTCTACTTATAATGTAACATCAGATTATAAGAGAACAGGAAATACGGTAAGTGTAAATCAGAAGAAAGGAAATCTAAGTCTGTTAACAGCTCAACTATGGCAGAACTTCAAACTGGGCATATTAAACTGGGAGAATGTTCTCACCTATCAGAAATCTACAGATGAAGAAGTTCTTCCTGTTCCTTATTTCAATGCATATACCAACTTATATATTAAGTTTAGAATTGCGCATGTTTTGAATACGGAATTTGGTGTTGATGCTAATTACTTCACAAAGTATTATGCACCAGACTATTGTCCTGCAATAGGACAGTTTGCCGTACAAGGTAATGGAGAAAACCAAAAGGTAAAGGTAGGAAATTACCCACTTGCAAATGTTTACTTCAACTTCCATCTGAAGCATACCAGATTCTACGTAATGTATAGTCATTTCAACCAAGGTAGCTTTAGAAATGCTTATTTCTACGCCCCACACTACCCTCTTAATCAAGCGATTCTCCAATTCGGACTAAGTTGGAACTTCTTTAATTAATATAAAACTCCTTCTCTTCCTCAAAGAGGAGGAGATTTAAAATGATCATGAACGAAAAACATATCACAACAAATAGTTTAAAAGCATGGTTTTTGGCTGCACGTCCAAAGACATTGAGTGGTGCCGCCGTACCCGTCTTAATAGGAATGGCATTCGCATATAAAGACACAGGAATAGATTCCTTTCAGATACTCCCTGCCATCCTATGCCTGTTATTTGCATGGGTTATGCAAATAGACTCAAATTTTATCAACGACTACTTTGATTGTATACATGGAAACGACAACAAAGAGAAGAGATTAGGTCCGCAACGAGCATGCTCTGAAGGATGGATTACATTGAAAGCCATGAAAATAGGAATCGCCATAACGACGGTTTTAGGATGCTTCATCGGACTTCCCCTAATAATATATGGTGGCATCGAAATGATTCTTGTCGGAGCAATGTGTGTCCTTTTTGCTTTTCTATACACAACAAAACTCAGCTATCTCGGATTAGGAGATCTTTTAGTTTTGGTATTTTTTGGTATTGTCCCAGTTTGTCTCACATACTATGTCATCATGCCAGACAACGGACAAACGATCACACTGGAAGTTTTTCTAGCATCTATCTCCTGTGGACTTGTCATAGACACCTTATTATTAGTAAATAACTATCGTGACAGAGACAATGACAAACGCGATGGAAAGAACACACTAGTTGTAAGAATTGGAGAAAAAGCCACAGAAAAAGTATATTATAGTGTAGGTATAGTTGCAGCTCTCATCATGAGTATTATACAGCAGAATAATATCTATAACTATAACGACATATGGATCAAATGCATACCTACAGGCGTTTTTCTTATTTATTTTGTCCTACACACAATGACATGGAGAAGAATGAAAAAGATAAACCATGGTAAGGAATTAAATAAAATGCTAGGCCAAACTTCTAAAAACATGATTGTATTTGGCATACTCGAGTCTCTTTCAATTGTAATTACATCATTATGAAACAACAGGTTAATTTGGAGATTATGGAATTTGTAGAAAAGCAAATTCTTCCCAGATATACAAAATTTGGTGAAAGTCATGGCCTAAGGCATGTTAATCGAGTAATAAAGAACTCCATGGAATTAGCTCAGACCACAGGAGCTGATATCGACATGGTATACGTTGTTGCCGCATATCACGATTTAGGTATGGAAGGGCCAAGAGCTATCCACCATATCACAAGTGGCAAGATCATTTCATCTGACGCAAGACTAAAGAAATGGTTCTCGGTAGAACAAATAAAAATAATGAAAGAAGCCGTCGAAGATCATAGAGCTTCAGCAAGCAGACAACCAAGAAGCATCTATGGAAAAATCGTTGCAGAAGCAGATAGAGATCTTGACATCAACGAAGTATTTACCAGAGCCATACAATATGGACAAGAAAAATATCCAGAAAAGAATCTAGACGAACAATGGGAGCGATTCAAGAAACATATGGAAGAGAAATACGGACGAAATGGATATATCAAATTATGGATACCTAATTCGCCTAACAGCCAAAAACTAAGAAACATACAAGATATTATTGACGATAAAGAAAAGCTAAAAAAAGTCTTCACTGAAATTTATCAGAAAATAAAAAGATAAAAAACTTGTAAGTTTCAAGGAAAAACTGTATATTTGCAAGTGAAAGGAAATGACATCGGGGTCGTGTCGATTCGATCGGGATACTCATCAAATTAATACGAAAACCGAGGATGCACCTTCTGTTAATGGCGGGCCACATAAAACGCTTAGGCGACTAAACCTTTTAGGTCGGTGGATTACAAAGACTTAAGGGCTCTCAAACTTTTTAAGCTCGGAGTTTCATCACATCATCGAGCGACCCTTTTTTAAGAAATACCGGAAGAATGAAGACTTGGAATTTATATTTCTCTTCATTCTTCTTTTTGTATAAGAAAAATAAAATATGTTTAGTGGAATTGTAGAAGAAATGGCTACTATTGTAGCAATAAAGAGAAATTTGGATAATATTGATATTACCTTGAAATGCTCTTTCGTAGACCAACTTAAAATAGATCAAAGTATAAGTCATAATGGTGTATGTCTTACTGTAGTAGAAATAAAAGACGACACCTATACTGTTACTGCTATGAAAGAAACTCTCAACCGCAGTAATCTTGGTTTACTGAACGTAGGAGACAAGGTAAACATCGAAAGATCTATGATTATGAACGGACGCCTTGATGGGCATATCGTTCAGGGACACGTCGACGAAACAGCAAAATGTATTGCAATGGAAGATGCTAATGGCTCTACATATTTCACCTTTGAATATAAGCTAGATCAAGAAATGGCAAAGAAGGGGTATTTTACAGTAGACAAAGGATCTGTTACCGTAAATGGTGTATCCTTAACTGTTTGTGAGCCAACAGACAACACCTTCAAGGTTGCTATCATACCATATACACGTCAGAATACCAATTTCTGCAATATCAAAGTTGGTAGTGTCGTAAACATCGAATTTGATATCCTCGGGAAATATATTGCTCGATTAAATCATTTTGAATAATCGCTCACAACTTACTAATCTGGCATACTAGTTCTAGCGTGATAACGAAACTAATGTTAAAATTTCATCGATAATATAAACGAAATTGGTTTGAGAAACATCAAACTGCTATAGTAACTGGAATATGAAACATATCACTAAAATTATCTTGGCGAGCATTTTAGCTAGTGCTTCTCCTTTATTTACCCAGGCCAAACAATGGTCTTTACAAGATTGCATTAATTATGCCATCAAGAATAATATAACCATCCAAAAGGCACAATTGACAAAAAAAAGTGCTTACGAAGATTATCTACAATCAAAAGCAGCTCTTCTCCCCTCTTTAAGTGCTTCTACAAGTCAAAGTATTAATTATACGCCATGGGTGGCAAGTGGTATTAGCAGTGATGGATATACTAGATCATCTATAGACAAGACTTCTTATAATGGTATGTATTCTGTATCAGGTAACTGGACTATATGGAATGGAAACCGAAATAGAAATCAAATAAAACTGAATAAACTGACTGTTGAAGCTGCGGAATTAGATTCTGCAATACAGGCTCAAAACATAGAGGAACAAATCGTTCAACTTTATATACAGATACTATACTCTAATGAAGCAATAGAGGTAAACAAAGAAAGTCTTAAAACTAGTCAGCTCAACGAAGAACGAGGAAAGACTATGCTCAACGTCGGTAAGATTAGTAAGGCCGATTTGGCTCAACTCACAGCACAACGCGCTCAGGATGAATATAATATTGTATCTGCAGAAAACAACGTAAAGAACTACAAACGCCAACTCAAAGCCTTGTTGCAAATCACAAACGAGGACGATTTCGACATTACGATTCCGACAACAACAGACGAAATGGCAATGACTGAGATTCCGGCCTTGAACGATGTATATAATTCTGCACTTAACAATCGACCGGAAATAAAAAATTATTTGAATCACATCAAACAAAGTGATTTAAATATTAAGATTGCTAAAGCCAACAAGTTGCCTACAATATCGGCAAATGCTGGCATATCCACCAGTACTACCTCCATGAACAATAATTCTTGGAGAACACAGTTAAAGGATAACTTTGGCATCGGTGGAGGAATCTCTGTAAGTATACCAATATCAGACAATCGGAATTCTAAGACTATTATAAATAAAGCTTTGATTCAGAAAGAGAATTGTATGTTAGATCTAAAGAATCAACAGACTACATTGTACTCTACTATCGAGAATTATTGGTTACAAGCTAATACAAGCCAAACTCAATTCAAGGCTGCAAAGTTGAATACAGAAAGTGCTCAGAAAAGTTACGAACTTCTCAATGAGCAATTCAATCTGGGTTTGAAGAATATTATCGAACTTAGAACTGGAAAAGACAAATATATAATGGCTAAACAAAATGAACTTCAAGCTAAATATATGACAATATTGAATCATAATATGCTAAAGTTTTACCAAAACGGTATCATCAAATGATTTTGTTTGCCTCCCGACAATAAGATGCAAATCTTATATAAGGACTATAATTATAAATACTACAAAGTTCAAAATATTTGATTAA
>Ga0256407_10006100_pt1 | contig 18820 bp, 15 predicted proteins | sample RumenRJG_04DNA_FD_193489 | JGI IMG/M metagenome (GOLD analysis project Ga0256407, IMG submission 193489) | Bovine rumen microbial communities from Lethbridge, Alberta, Canada - RJG_04 | ecosystem: Host-associated > Mammals > Digestive system > Stomach > Rumen | place: Canada: Alberta... | reverse complement strand
ATATTGACTATTATAACAATAAAAGAATAAAAATCAAGTTAAATGGTATGAGTCCAGTACAATACAGAATGACTCAATTAAATACGTAAATGTTTAACCCGTCCAACTTCTTGGGGTCACTTCAAAGATACTCACGCTCGAGAAAACTCAAATAAAATTTGGTTTTCTGCTCACTTAATCGTATCTTTGCAGCGATGATAGAGTACATCCGACTGCTACGTCCGCTGCAATGGCTAAAGAACGTGTTTGTCTTTGCACCGATTTTCTTCAGCAATAATCTGCTGAAGCCAGAATATTTTTGGCCCACGCTGGTGGTATTTGCCTCGTTCTGTTTGGTTTCGAGCAGCATTTATTGCTTCAATGACCTGAGAGATGTGGAGGCAGATCGTCTGCATCCGAAAAAATGCCATCGCCCGATTGCATCTGGGAAAGTCTCTGTCAATGGTGGTTACGCGATGATGGCACTCAGTATGGTTGGTGCCTTGGCACTAATACCAATAGCCCAGAGTCCCAATACACCTTATTTATATATCATAGTGGTGGGGTATTGGCTGATGAACGTCGCCTATTGCATCCGTCTGAAACAATATGCCATCCTGGATGTATCGATTATCGCCATTGGTTTCGTGATGCGCGTGTTGGCAGGTGGTCTGACAACGAACATTTGGATCTCCCACTGGCTGGTGATGATGACCTTCCTCGTGACGCTCTTCCTGGCCTTCACCAAACGCAATGATGATTATCGCATTTATGAACAGACGGGTACCAAACCTCGTGTCTCGATAACAGGTTACAACAAAACCTTTATCAATGAGGCCACAGCCATCATCGCCTCAGTTACACTGGTCTGCTACATCATGTACACCATGTCGCCAGAAGTCATCCAAAGAATGGGCACCCGTTTTGTCTACCTCACCAGTGGTTGGGTATTGGCTGGTCTTCTGCGTTACCTCCAGAACATGATCGTCTTCGGCCTCAGTGGTTCTCCTACAAAAAGTCTCGTGAAAGATCATTTCATCCAGTTCTGCATCCTCGGCTGGATTGCCTCCTTCTTTGTGATTATCTATCTGTAAAAGCAGTTGCAGTCAAGCAGTCCTAGTGACGAAATAACACAAATACGAATAGATTTTGTATAATAAATGTTAATTTTGAACGATTCATAGAAATTTTCTTCGCGTTTAGGAGATTTCTTCGTATATTTGTTCATTAAAGAACAATTTTTAGATACAAAATTTGACGCTTATGAAAAGATTTATTGTATTAGCAGTTATATGTACGTTATTACTTGCAAGTTGTATCAGAGGAGCAGATTATATGGGACCAGAGTCTACTCCAACTAACGAGTTATCCCAAGATAAGATTAATGTAAATGCCGCAAAGGTATTTGGAACAGTTTTCAGTGCCGATCAGGATTGGAGTTCAACGAAAAAGTACACAGTTTCTGTTACTGCAGATGCGCCAATGGCAGACATCGTAAAAGTCCAGATTCTGACAGAGGCTCCATATTTTAATGAAGATGCTCGTGTGCTTAATGAAGCTTCTGCAAAAAACGGTCAAACAGTATCAATTACTTTCGATTGCCCATCCGAATACACAGAGTTAGTTGCAGCATGTGTTGACAGTAAGGGCGTGTACTATGTAGCTGGATTCAAGGCTGGTGACAGTAGTGTGAACTTCACAAAGGCTGCCAGAGCAAGCACAAGAGCAGAATACGAACTGCCGGAATTCCCAAATGTTAGTGGGCTGAAGATGAAGTACAAAAACTCTCACTTGACATATAATGCAATGCGTGCCAGAATGGCAGGTAAGGAAGGTGAGAGTGATGTCATCGCCCCTTGGAAGAATAGCAATTGGGACGATGAGCGAATCTGGTTGCTTAGTAATGAGGGCGGTAACAGTACATGGAAAGTTGAAAAACAAGCCATTTATCGTACAGTTACGATGACAGATGCCGAAAAGGTAGAATTAGAAACCATTTTAGCTGCTGTTGGTGGAAAGAAAGCACAAGATCAGGAATACAAGAATAAGAATCTGGAAACTATTCGTAATTCTCCTGTTTATGAGCTAACAAAGAACTACCTGATTGCTGATGGAAAAGCACCTATCACTGTAACGCCAGTTCAGATGCTTACTTCGGATATTAACAATGTTTGTTTGTATTATTATTATTTCAAACCAAGCGATTTAGAGGGCAAATCGGAGGATGAGCAGATAATTTTCCTGAAGAACCTGCCTAAGTTCAAATGTGTTGATGGTAAATTGACGAAAAGTAATAGCGGTAAGAATGGTGATTACTTTAAGGTACATGAATATGTTTTACCTTATTTCGGTGATGTAACGAGTAATACCACAGATAATATTACAGTGCAGAGTTTCACTATTCCCAAAGGCTACTACATTGGTTTTATGTTGAGAAAGACTAAAGAATTATGGGATGACTCATACTCTACTGACAACGATATTTATACCACCGGAACAGGTTATACAAAGAAATCATATAACAAAACCAATAATGGAGAAGTATATGCAGATGGCCGCCTGAACCAACAAATTAATCAATACCCAGACTTTAAGTCAGCTGTAGATAAATATAGCATGAAGTTAGACGATCCTCGTGCAGCTATTTTTGGTGCGAATCAAAAGGCATACCTTATGTTCGAAGATGGAACTGATGTTAATTATGCAGATATCATCGTTGAGATTAATGGCGGTTTGAAAGAAGTAGATGCTGCTCAGCAGATTAATAATAATGTCTATACATTCTGCTTTGAGGATCGTAATTTGGGCGACTATGATATGAACGACGTAGTAATCAAGGCTGAACGACTGAACATGACTCAGGTTAAGTATACTGTTGTTGCATGTGGTGCCAACGACGAGCTTTATCTACGCAATATCAACGGTAACACTTTGAATGAAACCACTGAGATTCATGCTCTTTTTGGCGCTAATAACCTCTCAACATTCATCAATACTCAGAGTATGAATTATAAGCCTGTATCAGAGGTAATAACGGTTGATCCTTCATTCAGCTTCACCGATTTCTCTCAGCAGGTTTATATCTACAATAAAACACAGGGATATGAAAGAAAAATGGCTCAGAAGGGTGAGGATCCTCATGGTATCATGATTCCTTGTGACTTCGCATATCCTAAGGAGAAAATCTGTATAAAGGATGCTTATAAAGAGTTTAACAACTGGGGCGAGAATCCTGTAATATCAACAGATTGGTATCTAAATCCTGTGGAAGATAAGATAATTAAATAGTGTTCACTGATTAACTCCAAAGAGATAATGTCTAAGGAAGGGACTGAGGCGAATCACATAACTCGCCAATAAAGTAACACTCAGCACCAACAGCGCGATAGATAAGATAACCAAAAACTCTATCGCGCTGTTGTTGTAATTCTGCAACAGCCCTGCATAAGGCAGAAGAAAGCGCGGCAGGAAGAAATAATGAAGCAAATAAATATCAAGTGTTCGTGTACCAACATACTGCAGAGGCTTTGACAGATGAATCCGCTGAAGCCACGAAGCAGAAAGACGGAAAAAACAGAATACCATCCACATGCCACTTATACCACCTATATAGAACCTCAGTATTTCATAGATCAGATGGTTCTTATGGGGGGTTGAGGCCACAAAGGCAAAGACAATTGTGATAGCCAGTATAACAAGAGGTTTGTCCGTCCATCGGATAAACGATTCAAAATTCCGTCTTACCCATGCACCAATGTAGAAAAACAGGAAATATCTCCATACAACCACACTCAAGAAGCCCAAAAACTTGATAACAACTATTTGCCAACCAACGGCTGAAGACAGAATCACATGATAATATCGAGCATAAACAAACGCCCCTAATGCTATCAATAAGGCTACTCCGAAGTCCCATTTCCTACAAAGCCTCACGGCTAACATATAGAGAATAAAGAACTCAAAAAGTACAAACGTAAACCAATAGCCACCTTTCAGCGCTCCCAATTGATGAAAGAACTCTGGTGGTGGAGCCAGCAAAAAAAGAAAGATGAATGTCGGCACCAACTGTACCATCATCTTACGACGGGCTACCTCCCAAAATGGTTTTCGAGCCATCGTCTCGAATAGCCAACCACTTATGAAGAAGAAACAAGGCAGACGAAACAGGAAAAACACCGCATTGAATCCCAACAAGGAATCGCCCAAACAGAAGTGGCAGATATGAGAATAGACGACGAGGATCATTGTGAATCCCCGCATCGCATCAATGTATTCTATCCTTTGCTTCGCCATTTCAATGGCAAAGGTACAAAATTTATCTGAATTTGTTTGATTATTCTAAAGATTTCCGTAATTTTGTGGCATGAAAAAGCGGATCAATTGGATAGACTGGGCGAAGGCACTCGCAGTTTGCAGCGTAGTATTCTGCCACTTGCCACAATCGCAAGAGTGGTTCTATTATCGCTACCTACAGGCACTGACAATGGTAGTTTTCTTTTTCATCTCTGGTTATCTAAAAAAAGAGAGGGGGAGCGATAAGGAGAATTGGAGGAAATATATACAAAGTCTAATTATACCTTATATATTATATAATATAATAGTCTACCCCTATTGGATTCTGAAGTTCTATTTGAGCAACGGAGCAATGCCAGATTTCTTCCAAGCAATGAAACCTATCTTAGGGGCATTGCTATTGGAACATGAGAATTCTTTCTGCGAACCGCTGAACGGGCCGCTCTGGTATCTACCAGCCATTCTCATGATGCACATCATTATTGATATGTGGAGAAAAACAAAATACCAGCATTGGATTATGATTATACTTTGTGTGATTTCATTTATACTCTACACCGCCAATAAATTTTGGTATTTCGCGCCTAACCTTACCCCCATGGGACTCTTGAGGAATCTACCTTATTATTATATAGGCTACCTCTTTGGACAATATCATCTCTTTAGAGAAACAAATCTAAAGAAGGATATAATAGGCTGCATTATATGCTTATCAGCCAGCATACTTCTTTTCGTTTGGCATCTAGAAGCATTCCATTCAGGTCAACATATACTGCATATCGTCCTCTTCTACCCTACCAATGTACTTTTCCTCTTCGGAGTTCTTTATGGATGCAAGATTCTCAATGGTGTCCGACTTTCTGTGGTAACAAACATTTCCATTGGCACCCTCATCATCGTCGGTTTACATATTGTTGCAGTCACGATAGTAAATTATACTCTTTCATATTTTCACCTTTTTGACAGCATCATCTGCTATCAATGGTATGAAGCCTTACCTGTCGCACTTATCATTGTTGCCATTCTCTATCCCGTCATTATTTGGGCAAAGAAACACGCGCCCATTTTCATTGGCCAGAAATTAACTCATCAAACAAACTAATCCATTGAGGCATAATGACATCTGCCCTATATCTTTGAGAGGAGACTATTCCTTTTTGTCCCATCTGACGTCTCAAATCTTCATTCTCTATCAGTTGACACACCTTATCGGCAAATGCTTTAATGTCACGATTCTTGATCAGGAACCCATCAACGCCATCCGTTATAATATCTGAAGGGCCGTAGGGGCAATCAAAAGCAATTACTGGTAAACCACAGCTCATTGCTTCTGGGAGTACTAATCCAAAAGGCTCATAAAATGAAGTCAATAACAAAATGGAGTTTTTCTTATATTCCTCAATAATCTGAACAATAGGTTCATGCACAAATATATTTGCATTCATGTCTTTAATTGCAGATAAATATATTTCTTTTAGTTCACCATCACCAAAGATTTTTAATTGCCAATCAGAATGTTTTCTATTGACAATTTTCCATATCTCCAATAAACTTACTATATCTTTCTGTTCAGAAAATCTACCCACAAAGATTACGGACTTCTCTTTACAACTTGAATATGCCTCTGTATTATTCAAATTAACAACATTAGGAATCACACAGACTTCCTTTTTCAACTTTTTCCATTCAGTTGAATCACCAATGGTTAAGGCTACAACTTTCTGTACATGCCTTACTGCTCGCAGCATTAATTGCACACGAATCTTTCGGCGCCATGTACTATTATCAAAAGAATACGAATTTCTGGAAGAATGAGACTCGAATACAAGAGGTATATTTTCCCTAACTTTGATTATATCTGCAACAAATTCCTGACGCACACAAACAACAACATCAGGTTTTATTTCTTCAAACTTCTCATATAAACATTTGCGAAACAACTTTTGTAGCTTTATCACAAAAATAAGTCTCTTTATTCCTGTGTAACTATATTGATGGTTAAAGCCTATCTTGAGATCCTCAAAAAAGACCTTATCATTTAAAGAAAAGGGTAATGGATGATTTCCTTGATTGGTTGTCAATATATGGACCTCATAATCTCCATATGTTGATAACCAATTAGCTTTGTCAATCAACACACGCTCCAAGCCACCATGAATAGCCAAAGCATCTGTCACATAAAGCAACTTCTTCATGTGGATTTCTGCTTTACCAGATTATCTTCACTATCCTCATAATGATCCTTCTTATAAAAAATACGCGAGATGCCTTTGCTCTGGATCTTGACATGTTGAACAAAACTTTGCCAAAGAGACTGAGAGCCTATCGTGCCATAGCCTGTAACTGGGCGAGCATCACGATGGTAGAGGAAAGCAATTTTACCATATGGTTTTAACGACAAGGCCAAAGAGCCGTCTTCTCCTCTACGAATATCCGTGCGTATTTTAACCTGACGAGCATAATCTGCATTAAAAGCAAAAACCATTCCACGAACACATAGTTCAGGACGTTTAAAATGCTGGACAAACAAGAAAGCATCACGAATCAGTTCAAAAAGAAATAAACCGAGACGTGAATGATTCTTATCGGGGAAGAAACTCCAAAACGCACTCACACATGACACATCAGGTCTTGTAAGTTTGGTCATCATTAAATCAATATAGCAAGAGGGGTAAAATGTATCTGCATCTATACAAAAGTGATATTTCCCTTTTGCATGATCTAAACCGCACTGGCGAGCAAAGCCCGGACTTTGTTTCTGTTCGTTGAAATATGGAAGTCCAAGACGCTGATACACTTCTTCTGTTCTGTCTTTTGAATTATTATTTACGCCCAGAATTTCTATCGGATACTGGGTTTTCAATTCACTCAAGGACCAAAGGCATGCTGTCAAACGCTTCTCTTCATTATATGCAATCACAACAACAGACACCAAGGGTTTATCACTCTGTTTCTGAGCAAGTTTGCCCTTTATTTCATCAAACGTCTCATCAGGAATATCATCCAATGATTTCCCGTATATAGACAGATATTTATCGTACCAATTGGCCATGAAAAGGATACACACCTATTAATTTGGTGCAAATATAACAAATTTATTAGATTTAAGCAAACATTAAAGTATTTTTTTTGCTTTACCAACAAGCCAAATCATCAAGACACAAAGAAAGGATGGGAGTTTACTCAATAGAAACAAGATAATATTTCTAATTCTTGCCTGACGAAAAGAGCGGACTTGCTGCCAGGTGGCAGGATGAGCCATGAGGTTCTTAATTTCGTTATTAGAGAATGAAGGGTGTATATTTTCCCAACGTTTAAGGATATTGCAGGCAATGTAAAAATCGGTCATAACGATATTATAACAACGATTAGGATAATATACCTTATTACATAGCAAATAAGACGTTTTTTTGAGATGATTGATGGCATTAATATTCTGCAAGACTTCTTCTTTGGTTATACTATCACGCTGCTGGTAATGAGAGAGTGAGTTTTCCCTGCAAATATAGGAATAAGTAATGTCGGGGAACAGAACAGCACGATTAATATATGTCACTAGGTCAAAGGTAAAGACCAAATCTTCCCAGAAATTTGTATGAATAAAACGTAGATTATGCTCTCTTAAAACAGATGTTTTTACTAGGTAATTACAGGCAGAAGCCTGAATACCAGCATATTTGCGATAAGCGAAACTTGCCAGTTCATCCTCCTGCAGTAATTGCAATGAGGGATATTGATAGATCGTTTTCTCTCCAGAAGTTTCTATCTTTTCATAAGAGCCAAAAACAATCTCTGCTTTGTACTGTCGGACATTCTGCATCATCAGTTCGATTGTATTCTCTGCGATCATATCGTCGGAATCCATAAAATACAGAAATTGTCCTTGAGCTTCATCTATTATGTGGTTACGAGATGCTGAAACACCCATATTATGGGGATGAGTAATAATACGTATATCATTTCCTCTCGGGTGCTCTCTCTTTATCCCTTCAATAACTTCCATCGAACCATCACATCCCGCATCATCAACAATCAGGAATTCAATAGAAGAATACGTTTGAGAAAGGGCGGACTCTAAAGTTCTGCGGATAAAATCAACAGACTTGTAAACTGGGATGCCTATAGTAACATCATATTTCATCTGTTCTCCATTAACTCATCAAATAGTTGTTTCCATTGCTGACCAACGATATCAATATCATATTTAGCAGCAGAACGTCGAGCATTCTCACCCATTTCTCTTCGAAGGTTTTCATTTTTCATCAACAAAATAACCTTTTCCGCAAAAGCCTTTACATCAAATGGCGAAATCAAGAAGCCATCAAAACCATCTGTTATAATAGAGCGAGGGCCGTTCTCGCAATCAAATGATACGACAGGTACACCACAAGCCATTGCCTCAATCAGGACCAATCCAAACCCCTCGAAACGAGAAGGTAAAACAAAAACAGAACTTTTCAGATATTCTTGTTTCACATCAGATACAGGACCAAACAAATGACATCGGGAAGAGTCAACGCCAAGTTGTTCCATAAGAATCTGATATGGTTCTCGACAACCATCCCCATAAATATCTAACTGCCATTCCAGCATCAGTTTTTCGACATATGTCCACACTTGCAACAGCAAATCATTCCCCTTGTCATAATCGTATCGTCCTATAGAAATGACTCTATTCTGAGCCAGGCAACTTTTTTCACCCAGTCTGAAAGGTAATGGATCGGGAATCTTGATCATATTGTTGAGTTCCGGCCAATCATCTAATGCACAGTCTGTCAAAACCACCATTTTATCCAGTTTTCTTAGATGACAAAGCAAATTCCATGCCCAAAACTTGGCAAATAAATGTTTCAACACATTAGATTCACCTTCTCTGAAATTTCTATAGTTTTTACGATTGACATGTAGTTCTCCTACCTTTTTACTACCATCCTTAATCTCAGTAATAAAATTAATTTCACGTCTAAGTACACTAATAGTAATATCAGGATGAATCCGCATCAGTTCTGAGGTTAAGAGCTTCTTATAAAGACGTTGTTTCTTTATATATAAAAGAACTTTCTTATAAAAAGATTGATGCCACAATTCTTCAAAATTCAGTCCCAGATTTATGACCTTTATTCGCTCTGACAGCGGAAAGTAGGAAATTCTACCTATCCCCTCAGTCACAATAATAGTCACGTTAAAACCAAGGACGTCTGCGAAATAATTGGCTTTTACAGACACCACCCGTTCTACTCCTCCTATAGAATATAATGAAGGAGCACAAATAACGATTTTATAAGATCGATTATTACACACCTTAACTACTTTGGGAGACAAAGGTACAAAAACTTGCACATTTCATGCTATAATTAGCATAATTTAATAATCCGCGAGAACTATTCCATCTTATATTTAGACAGCCATGTCATATTAGCATATTTACGTTCAGGATATTTTGTTATGTATTCGGTTTAGTTTCTCTGCAACAAATGTAACAATTAACTCCATCTCATGAAAATGATGACGAAAGAAAGGAAAACGAAAAAGAAAGGAAAAAGGTTTAAACATCAGAAGGAAAAAGAGCATTAAAATAAGCCTTAAATCTTTCAAAACGGTTATAAACAAGCGTTTTTTGATGATTGAGAATCGTTTGTGTATACAATCATCAACTATTCCATGACTTTGAATATCCAAAGCCATAATAATATAATGGAATATATACATCTTATGACTTACATAAACAGCATTGTCCTCACTATTCATAAAACTCTCAATTACTGAAGAAAAAGAGCTTATGGATTTTGAAGCATTTACAACAGAAGAATTAGATGTAGAGGAGGGATTAAATTCATATACATAAGTAACATGGGGTATAATTACTGCAGAAGAAACATGATGAACAAACCTGTTAGTCCATTCAATATCCTCAAAGATAATACCTTCAGTAAAATAAAGAGAATGATTTATAAGAATTTGTCTACGCAAAAGTTTATTGCATGCCAATGAACTCAATTTTCTTTTATATAAGTGCTCTAATATTGTCTTGTTTTCCAAGAATCTATAGAATTTCTCTCTACTTGGATATACATTACCATCCTTTACAAACAAATAATACCCTTCCACATAATCTATATCAGGATATTTGACAAATGCATCATACATCATAGAAAGCGCATTTTCTACTAATCGGTCATCAGAATCTAAAAAAAACACGAAATCTCCTGTTGCATTTCGGATCCCAGTATTTCGAGCAGCAGATTGTCCTTTGTTAGTCTCATGACTTAAATATATAAAATCCACTGATCCATTATAATTATCTACGAAGTGCTTAGCAATTATAACACTATCATCAGGGGAACAATCATCAACTAAAATACACTCAATACCAAAAGATTTATTTTCTTGCATTACCACGGATTCTAGACACCGTGTGATATAAGGTGCGACATTATAAACTGGAATAATAATAGAAACTTTATACATATTGATCGATATGAAATTAGTACTGCAAAAATATAATAAAAAAGGCAATTTTGCAACAAATATTGCGGATAATTTTAAAAAAAACGAATAATTTGTATAGTTTTAAACTAAAATCTCAAAATTATTTTGATATTTAATAAATTAATTGTAACTTAGAGCCCAAAATATTATACTTACATTTTAATTAGACAACAAATTATTCATCATGTTTCAGCCTTTCGTGACAGTCATCATCCCCAATTATAATCATGCAGAATTCTTAAATCAAAGAATTCTTAGTGTTCTCAACCAAACATATAAGAATTTTGAAGTCATTATTCTTGATGATAATTCATCTGATAACAGCATCGAGATAATGAAGCAATATGAAAATAATCCTCATATATCACATATAGTCATTAATCCACAAAACAGTGGTTCTCCTTTTATTCAGTGGCAAAAAGGATTCAAATTAGCCAAAGGAGAATTAATATGGATTGCAGAAAGTGACGATACCTGTGAAAAAGAATTGCTTGAAACATTGGTAAATGAGTTTGATAATGACGAAAAATGTGTATTGGCCTTCTGCAGATCAATCAAAATTGACACAAACGGACATCGAATCGGAGAAGCAGGAATGAAGACAGATTTGCACATGAACGGAAAAGCGTTTTTTGACAAATACCTATATCGATATTGCTTTATTAATAATGCAAGTTCTGCGCTGTTCAAGAAAAATGTCCTTAATCAAGTTGATTGGAAACACACTAACTTCAAAGGTAGTGGTGATTGGATCTTATGGATTGAGATATCAAGATGCGGAAATGTTTCATATGTAAACCAACCTTTGAACCATTTCCGTATACACGGATCAAATACAACCACGCAACAACTTCATAATGGAAGAAATGAGGCCGAAGCAATAGAAGTATATCGATTCATGAAAGAAAAGAAATACATTGGATATTTCAAAGAATTACGAGAACGCATTGCTCATATATATTCAATTAAATATGGGAAATTACAGAAGGTCTTATCTAAAGAAATGAAAGACAAGTTATTACACGATTGGAGGAATAATATTTTCATCAATTTCACAATAGCTATTATATGCGTTACTCAACATTTTATGGGGAATATTATTATTAAAAGATAAAAAAGGATGAATACTAAAACAACATATAAATATGACATCTCTATAGGAATGCCCGTCTATGGTGTAGAGAAATACATCCGCAAGAGCATTTGTTCTGTGCTTGACCAAACCATAGATTGTAATTTAGAGGTATTGGTGATTGATGACTGTGGAACAGATCACTCCATGGATATCATTCGGGAATGTCAGGCTTCACATCCCAAAGGTAATATTATTAGAATAATTAGACAACCTCAGAACATGGGGTGTTGGGCGGCACGTAACAAGATCCTTGATGAAGCCAAAGGAAAGTATATATTCTTGATAGATGCTGATGATTATTTAAGTCCTGATGCATTAGAGAAATTATATCAAGCAGCAGAAGAGCACCAGGCAGAAGCCGTATATGGATCTGTTATATCTGTTGACGAAACAGGGGAACCTGTCGTGTTCAGTATTGGTGACATGATACTGCCCCATAAAATACTAATTGGAGAGAACCAACTAGCAAACTATGCTAATCATAGTGTCAGACCTACGCTGTATAATTTTATATGGAATGTACTTTTAAGAGCAGATTTTATCAAAGAAAAGCATTTACGGTTTAAAAAAACCAGATTTGCCGATGATATTATCTTTGAGACAGACATGCAGCCGCTGATAACCAGAGCAGTGTTACTATCTGATGAAACATATTATTATGTTCTCAGACCAGGTTCACTTTCTAATTATCAGCAACGGGAGATTATTGAACTCGATGAAATCAAACAGTACATCTGGGTTTATTCTTACCTAAAAGAACAAGTAAAGAGACTAAAAGACAAAACTTACTTTGAGACACGTTGTACCAAGGTCATGAAATTTATGTTTCATGTGATATGTGGAGCTATCAAAAACAAGAACAAAATTCACCCCGCCCTCACAAACCAGATCATCAGAGATGCCATGAAACATCCTGTAGGCATTTCTGATCTTTTAAAGTTCAAACGATATAAGAAAATCAATATAGGTTTTTGGATGATAGGTGCATTACCACCTATGCTATCTATCTGGATTATCAAAGCTATTGGGAAATGGAAACATCTGATTTAAAATATACTTATCAGATAAGCGTAGGCATACCTGTCTGGGGAGTAGAAAAGTATATCAGACGATGCCTATTATCCATCTTGGATCAGGATTTTGATAATATGGAAATCTTGGTCGTGAATGATTGTACACCAGACAAGTCTATTGATATTGCAAAAGATATTGCAGCCAGACATCCAAAAGGAAACAAGATTAGAATCATTGACCAACCTCAAAACATGGGATGTTGGGCTGCGCGTAACAGAGTGCTTGACGAAGCAAAAGGGGAATACATTCTACTCATAGACAGTGATGATTATTTTGCAGATGGAGCTATTTCTAAACTCTTGAAACGGGCTCAAGAGACAGGAGCAGAGGCTACATATGGATCAATTGCTGTTGTAGACGAAGAGGGGAATCCAATTCTTAATAGTGTAGTTGATGGTATTCATCTGCCAACAATAATTATATCAGGTAAAGACGAGTTGGCTTCATATGCCAATGATAATACTCATCAACTAAAACTTCACAATTTTATTTGGAACATCCTATTACGTACAGATTTTATAAAGAGACATCAACTGAGATTCAGAAAAACCAAGTTCTGGGATGATGTTTTGTTCAATGCAGACATGCAGCCTCTTGTAAAGTCTGCAGCCTTTATCTCCGACATCACTTATTATTATGTTATCAGACCGAACTCCCTATCGAACTTTCAGACAAGAGATATCATCAAAATTGAGGAAATCAGACAGCATATTAGTAATCAAGCATATTTAAAACAACAATGCATATCACTCAAAGGGAAACCATATTATGAGATAAGGGTAACCAAAGTGGTATTAGCTATGTTCTACACTTTAATTGGCGTAATTCGGAACAGAGAAAAACTCTCTATGTCCATTTCAAACAATGAAATCCGTGACGCAATACGTCATCCACTCCCACTTTGTGACATTCTTAAATTTAGACATCACAAATCAACAAACATGATGTTTTGGTTGCTTGGAGAAATGTCTCCATCAATTTCCGTCTTATTAATCGCAGCCATCGGTAAAATAAAAAGACTCTTATAAATGAAAATACTATTCCTCATATTCCACGGATTCGACCCCAATAATGGTATCAGCAAGAAAATCAGTTACCAATTGGAGGCATTCAAGGCTAATGGTCATGAAACACATCTCTGTTATATGGACGAAAAAGGATCCAAGAGACGAATTGTGGATGATATAGTCATCGCAGACTATGGCAATGGAAGAAGAGGAAAGATATTAAAAAGAACTGAGTTTGGTTCCATTGTGGATTATGCTGTCAAGAACCAAATCAATTTCGTTTATATCCGTTCTAACCATAACGCAAATCTCTTCACCATCAATATGGTTAGACGAATGAAGGCAGAAGGTATGAAAGTAGTCATGGAAATTCCAACCTATCCTTACGATCAGGAATACTTCAATAAAACAATGCGAAGACAACTGATTCAGGATAAGTTGTTCAGGAACATCTTTGCAAAGCAACTGGATGCCATCATTACCTTCTCGGAGGATGATATCATCTTCGGTCAACAGACCATTCGCATATCTAATGGTATTGATTTTGATTCTGTTAGGATAAAAAAAAGAAGTCTGCATCCAGCCAAAGAATTACACATGATTGGTGTGGCAGAGATTCACCGTTGGCATGGGTTTGACAGAGTGATTAAGGGATTGGCAAATTATTACGCCACACCTAAAGAGATTAAAGTCTATTTCCATGTTGTAGGCTATTTCTTCTCACCTGTGGAGAAGACAGAGATTACAGATATTATCAAAGCTCACCATTTGGAGTCATATGTCATTCTCTATGGCAAGAAACACGGCGAAGAACTGGACGAGATATTCGACCAATGCGATTTTGGTATTGGCAGTTTGGGAAGACACCGTGTGGGAATCGAAAACATTAAGACCCTCAAGAATCGTGAATATGCCGCCAGAGGAATACCTTTTGTCTATTCAGAGACTGATACAGATTTTGACAAGAAACCCTACGTATTGAAGGTACCTGCAGATGAAACTGCTATTAAGATAGAAGACATCATTAATTTCTATCAGCAATTAAGCATTACCCCACAACAAATTCGAGACTCCATCTCAGATTTGGCGTGGAAACATCAAATGGAGAAAGTAATATATACGCTCTATCCCAAACAGGAAGAGCACCAACAAATACATGTTGCCTATTGTATCCCATCACTGGATCACTCAGGTGGAATGGAACGAGTCTTAACAACAAAAGCGAATTATCTGACTGAGCAATTGGGCTATGATGTTAGTATCATTATCACAGATGACAAGGGAACAAAACCCTATTTCCCCCTTTCAGAAAAAATCCAGGTCATCCAATTGGATGTCAACATCGACAGTTTATGGAAATACCCTATCTGGAAAAGGTTGTATCTCTATTGGAAAAAGATGAGACTATACAAACAGAGACTGGAGAAATGTCTGAATCAACTTCAACCAGATATCACCATATCCCTATTACGGAGGGAAATCAATTTTCTCAATGACATCAAGGATGGAAGTGCCAAAGTGGGAGAAATCCATTTCGGGCGCTATAAATATAGAGAGACAAACTACGGTTTCTTACCTAGATTTATAAACAAGTGGATATCCAACCGATGGATGTCACAATTGGATCAAAAGATCAAACAGTTGGATCGATTTGTGGTGTTGACTCATGAAGATGCTAACTACTGGAAAGGACTCTCAAACCTGACAGTGATTCCAAACCCCATCACAATTGAAAAGGGGACTATCTCTGACTGTACCTCCAAACAAGTCATCGCCGTAGGCAGATACACTTACCAAAAAGGATTCGACCTTTTGATCCCTGCATGGAAAATAGTCAATAAGAAACATCCTGATTGGACACTAAATATATATGGTGGCGGTAATAAAGAAGACTTACAAGCTATGGTTGAGGAACTTTGTCTTGGTGGTACACTCAAATTAAACGGACCAGTCAATCATATTCGGGATAAATACCAAGAGAGTTCTATCTTCGTACTCAGTTCTCGTTTCGAAGGATTGCCTTTGGTTTTGATGGAAGCCATGTCCATGGGGCTTCCTTCTGTCTCGTTTACTTGTCCATGTGGTCCTAAAGACATTATCAACGACGGTGAGGATGGTATCCTGTGCGACAACGGTAGCATCAAATCATTAGCAGAAGGTCTCTGCCGACTCATTGAGAATGAACAACTAAGAAAAGAAATGGGACAAAAGGCTGCACAAAACATCCAGCGCTTCTCTCTGGACAATATCATGAGCCAATGGAACGATTTGCTACAAGAGATTCGTAAAACTCATGCCAAATAGGCATAATTTTCTCTGAGTGATATTTCTTTGATTCTTGCCTTGCATGTTCAGCCATACGTTGGCGTCCTTCGTCATTTTCTATCATCAAGCAAATGGCTTTAGCCATTTCTTTGATATCACCTTGAGGCACCAGCATACCTGTTCCCTCTTTTTGAATAATGGATTTGGGGCCGTACTTACAATCAAATGAGATCACAGGCAAGCCACATGACATTGCTTCAATCAGAACCAGACCAAAAGACTCAAAACGAGAAGACATCACATAGAAATCACTTTCAGCATAACAAGAATATATATCATTGGTTGACTGATGTAAAAAGACATTGCCTATTTTATAATCATCAACATGTTCTTGTAATCGTTTATAATCGCCTACGCCGCCATCATGGCTACCATATATATGAAGAGACCAATCTGGGTGAGTCTTCTCAACCAATCGCCATGATTCCAGCAAAATATCATAACCTTTCTGATAAGCATAACGCCCCACACTAATCACACGTTTCTGAGCATGGGGTCTATCTGGTTCTTGTTCAGGATAGGTAACCAGCATATTGGGTATATTTACAACTTTGTCTTTCAAATTCCATTCCATTCTTTCCGCCTCTGTCATCACCACGATTTTGTCAAACTTCCGTATAGCAGAAAGCAATTGCTTCTTCAGGATCCTTTCTTTGAGACGCGTTAAGAAAGAATTGTATTTGTTGATATCCTCAAAATAGGCTGATCTACCACAATGGCACTCCACAATCCTTACTGCATGAACAGATGAAAAAAGGACGGCCTTCAAATCAGAAACATGTAAATCTGCACAGACAATAATATCGGGAGACAGCGACTCTAATGTGTCATTCAATTTCTTTCTAAAAAAACGCTCACTCTTATATCTATCAATATATTGATAAATGCCATGAAAAGAACAACGCGAAATATATCGAGTGGCTAAATCTATATGATGTACATTTTCAGAAATCGGAAATGAAAATGGAGCTCCATATTGATTGTAGGTTATCAAATACACATCATATTCTATTTGCTCAGCCAGCAAACTTAACCTTTGAGACCAAACACGCTCCACTCCATTCAGAGATTTGAAGTTATTGCACAAGAATACTATCTTCATTGCAAAATTTTTGCAAACTTACAAAAAAATATTGGTAATATCAATTATTTATCGTATTTTTGCACAAAAATAGTAAATGATGAAGAGATTATGCTTTTTGGTGGATAGTATCTTCACAATAGGAGGTGTCCAAAGGGTAACAGCAGTTATAGCTGAGGCCTTGGCCAAGAACTATCACGTAACCATCGCAACCTTTGACAAACATGAGATAAAAGATACTTCTTTATATCAGCTAGCAGATTACCCTATCAAAATCCGTTTCATATCATATCCTCGCATTAATCCAACAAAGAATAAACTATGTAAGACATATAGTTATTTATATAGGAAGATACTGCCCAAGTGCAGACTGACGTCAGACCTCTATGCTCATAGTTCATTTCCTAAAGAACAACGGGAAGCACTGATAAAGATTCTTCATGAAGAGGAATATAATGCCGTAATAGGGGTTCATGCTTTCCTCGCCATACGATTGGCAACTATCAAAAAAGATTTGAGTAATACTAAGACAATTGGGTGGATCCATAACTCTTTCGAGGCATTACTGAGAGAAGGATCACCCTACTTAGGTACAGAACTAAAATACCACTATGGCAGACAACTGCAAAAGTTGGACGAGGTGGTAGTACTCTATCAGCAAGATGCAGATATGTACCAAGAGACCTTTGGGTTCAAACCATCCACTATTTACAATCCATTGACCCTGAAACCTGGTCCACGATCAGACGGACAACAAAAGAAATTCTTGGCTGTTGGGCGCTTCTCACCAATGCACAAAGGATTCGACCTGTTGATTCAAGCTTTTGCATTATTTGCCCAAAAGAATCAGGATTGGCAATTAGATATTGTTGGTGATGGTCCCGAGAAAGACCAACTGGCACAGATGATTTCTGAGAACAACTTAGAGAAACGTGTCCAACTACATCCTTTTACTAATGAGATTCAGACGTACTATTCCACTGCCAGCATCTATGTGCTCAGTTCTCGATGGGAGGGGATGCCTTTGGTCTTGGTAGAAGCTATGTCACACGGTTTACCAATCATAGCCTCTGATATTCCAACTTGCCAAGAGGTTTTGGGAGATTTTGGTTTATTCTTTAAGAATGAGAACATTCAAGAACTGGCACTACGGTTGGAAGATGCTACACATCTTGACTGGCAAAAAAAATCTAAAGAGGCCATCAAAATTGCCCAGCGATTTGATATCAATGAAATCGCCGGGCAATGGAAACAGCTCTTGGAAAGATAGGCTAGAACTACACCGCAAAGAGTCCCATTACCTTTTCCATAATCGGAGCCATATCATAATACTTATATTCTGCTAGATGACCACCGAGAATGAGGTTCGGCTTCTGGTCAGCCAAATCCTTATACTGCTGATAGAGCGTCATGTTTCGTTCATCGTTTACACTGTAA
>Ga0256407_10006099_pt1 | contig 18822 bp, 14 predicted proteins | sample RumenRJG_04DNA_FD_193489 | JGI IMG/M metagenome (GOLD analysis project Ga0256407, IMG submission 193489) | Bovine rumen microbial communities from Lethbridge, Alberta, Canada - RJG_04 | ecosystem: Host-associated > Mammals > Digestive system > Stomach > Rumen | place: Canada: Alberta... | reverse complement strand
CCTTAAGATCATAGATGACATTGATATTCTCATATTCCTCATGAGTTTCATCCCAGAGCGTCTTATAACCGGCGTCATCAACAACCAGTGAAAACGAAGCGGTATTGTTGCATCCGCCATAAACGACATTTGTAAATCCTCTTACTTTGTAGCTGTATCTTCTTCCTGAGTTCTCGAACTCAAAAGTGTCACCGGTCTTAAAACCTCCTGAAGTATAAAACTGGTAAGGAAGATATATGTAGTCTTCAGTGATGGACGTATCCTCTGTGATCACTTCGAATGTATTCATCGGTCTTGTGAAAGCCGAAGGATCACTGATATCGAGATTGATCACAACTTCGCCGTTGCCGAATGTTACCGGGTGATTGGAAAACAGAAGGTTATGATACGTGTAATGGCGGTCTGTATCGTCCTTTACGAGTTCTGTGATCTTCTCATCAGTTAATCCCTCAAGGTTCCCGGAAATGCTTAAGTATCCGTCTCCGCCGTTAAGTTTTTTTGCTTCCCTGTTTGCTGAAGGATAGCAGTCCAAAAAGATCAGAAGTGATATACCGATAAGGCATGTCGCGATCATCATCAGAAGGAACAATCCTACTGACGTACCTCTGTTTTTCCTGAGGTTCGATTTGGTAAGTAATGATGTCTTGTTCATAATTACCACCCCATCGTAGCGAGGAAGTCATTTAACTTCTGATGACGATCTTTGTCACCTGTCACATACTTGCCGAGGTTGCACTCGCCGGCGATCTCGCCGTCCTTTACATAAAGGATGCGGTTGCCTCTTCTTGCACTTGAGATATCGTGTGTGACCATTACGATCGACTGGCCTTTCTCATTGAACTTGGTGAGTGTATCAAGAACTGCCTTACCCGTCTGTGAATTCAAAGCTCCTGTTGGCTCGTCAGCGAAAACAAGCTTCGGATCGTTGATCAAGGCTCTTGCGATACCGACTCTCTGAGCCTCACCGCCTGAGATCTGTGTTGGGAATTTATTCCAAAGAGTCTCTTCGATGCTGACTGCCTTTAAAAGTTCTCTTGCCTTGTCAGCAAGAGTGTTCTTATCTTTATATACGAGAAGTCCTGCTGCCATGATGTTGTCCAGAACACTCATTGAATCAACGAGATATACCTGCTGGAAAACGAATCCGCAATGACTTCTTCTGAAGATCGCGAGCTCATCCGTATTCATCTTGGTAATCTCTGTTCCGTCGAACTTAACTGAGCCTAATGTCGGCTTATCCATACCGGATAATGAATAAAGAAGTGTGGACTTGCCGGCACCGGATGCGCCCATGATGATCGTAAAATCACCTTCATAGATCTCAAGATCTATATTCTTAAGAACGTGCTGCTGAATGCCGCCGTTGGAAAAAGTCTTGCAAAGTTTCTTAGTTTCAATAATGTTTTTCATGTCTTTCGACCTCCTTATAGCACAAAGGATATTCTTTTAACCCTTAAATGCCTTTAAGGAACTCTTAAATAACTCTTAAATCGATTTCGAAAACAAAAAGCCTTCACCGAAGTATTGTACCACGGGAAGGCTTTCAGGATTTTGATTATTGATCTGTCTAACGCTCGTCAAGAACCTTCTGACATCTGTCACTGATTATCTTGATCGTCTCGTCTATGCCTTTCTTATCAGCATAATAAGGCTGTAGTTCTTCGATTATGACCTTATAAACTTGAGTGTCATATGCAGCAACACAGTCGGCCTTTTCGAGCATATGGACATATCTCTCGATATCGGATTCATCTAAAACTCTGCTTATGTGTCGTTCTTTCAAAGTGATGTTTGCCTCTTTTAAAGCTGTCTGAGCATATTCATTAAAAGCAACTCGATTTATCGGATTCTCATTTTTTAGTGCCTTCTGAGCCTCATAACATAAAGCAGCCTTTACAAACTCCCATGACACATTCAAGTCAGATGAACATGCAGTTACGGCTATTGTGTTGAAATTCGTTATCATCGGTCCACGACCGTCAAAAGAAGGTGCACCATATATATCATTAGACGGATCAAAACAGGGTTGATCGACCAAATCAAAATATGCATCACCAAGCACAACCCATTGAGCGCCATTTACCTCAGTTTCATTTGAATATTGATTCTCAGGAATGTTATTCTTTGAATACTCAATCAGAGATCGGAACTCGGCACTGTCAACCTTTACTTTCTTTTCTGAGATGAATTGATCATGCATTGAGCAGAAAAGGAAATAGAAATAGTCTTGTCTGTCATTTCCCAGACTGATAGGATCAATACCGTTGCACGTTTCTTTTACGAATCTGCTATATTCATCAAAAGTAAAACCATTTTTCCCATAAGCTACGTTTTCTTTGTCGGTCATTATTCCCAACACATTCATCGTTAACGGAATCTGATACAATTGACCATTTGCAGCAAATGCTTCAAAAGCGTTTTCAAAATAGTCCGCTTTATTTAGACCATTCTTGCCATCTATGTAAGGATACAGATTTACAAGAAAATCCTGTGTATCCAACTGAGTAGAATCACCTAGACCGATAATAATATCCGGGCCGTTACCATTGCGGATATCAACGGCTAATTGATCCGTGATAAGGTTAACCGTATCGGCTAGTGTTGCCTCTGCCTGGTAATACTCGGGGAGGCTAAAAAATGCACAGTCATATCTGGTTGAAATATAAGCAAAACAATCCTTGCTATTTCTGTTGAATTCTTGCTGGGTTTCTCCCATCAATGTATTAATACCCCAGATAGGAGCAATTTCAAGAACCTTTTTGCCTGCATAAGGATTCTTGTCGGTTTTCTCAAGTATTGTCAGTTTGCATCTACCTGGAGTCTCATTACGCGAACTTCTTAAATCTTTAAACACTGCCCTCTTATTGTCAGCATATTGAAAATTCCCGCAAGAAAGATAATACATATTACAATCAGAATAGTTGAAATCCAAAACCACTGATTCTGTATTATCTTCCAAGGTATACTGCTTTATATCATGTCCGTCATTTTTAAGTATTTTTCCATCAAGACACACTTGTGCGCCATATTGATAGGTTTTCAGAACATCATTTGATTTAATTATTTCTTCTTTTCCTGTTTTCAAATCAACCTTAAAAAATTGATCAGTACTGCTTACGTACACAAGACTATCATTCCATATATTTGCACTGCCTGGAGCACCATTGCTGTTCGGTAAAACATCCCAGATAACTTTTCCGGTATTATCTATTCTAGCTATATCTGTTTTTACCAAACTGCCATCAAGCCAGTCATAAATGAGAACATAACTATCTTTAAATTCGAAAAGCTGGTAAGGTTGAAAGCCGTTTTTAAGATTCTTAAATGAAATATCAAACTGTTTATTCCAGCATAGAGTCTCATTATCAACACTATAAATGGCAGCGATTGAGTTTTGCTTATCAGACAAAAGGATATTCATTCCAAGCTCTGAGTTTCCAATACAGCAATCAGAATAAACTCGTCCACTCTCAAAAATAAGTAAGTCCGTCTGTTGTTTTAAGTCACCATTATAGTCGTATATATTAATATATTGTGCATCTGAAGACTTAGAACTTGCATCTGCTTTTTCAGCACTAACATATACAGCAATGTATTCATCGTTATAGCATTCCGGAGATACATAAGAATACAAGTATTCTTTTCTGTTCATATATTCATCGGCCAAAACAAGATTATGACCTTCATAATAGGATGCTGTTTCCGGAACAGTATCCGGTGTTTTAGAATTATTCGGTTTTACTTTGCCGCACGAATTCAATAACACTACACATGCTAATGATATGATAACTGCTTTTATTTTCATGTTTTTATCAGTTCACACTCTCACAGTAACCAATGACCCCACCACTTTGTTCTCCGTGGATTATACTGCCTTTCGCTGCAATCGAGCTATCAGAACTATAATGCCTTTTAATATAAGCTACTGTTTTACGATCATAAACTGAAACGCTATCACTCTTTATAGAAACATTTAACCCACATTTATGACTTGTAGATACTAAATAAACTTTATAGCGTGATGCATAACCATTAATCTTATATGTGCGATTAAGAATACTTCCCACACTGGTACCTGTATAGTACAGATCGTATTTCACCTTTGAAGCTACTGCAAGTGATGTGAGCGAAATAGCCGAAAGAACACAAACCGCTAATGAACATGCAACTATAGTCTTTATCTTTTTCATTTTTTTCTCCTTATTTGATTAGTTTTTTCGCAATCTTATAATTCACTCTTTTATCGCTCATCCAAAACCTTTTGGCACCTGTCACTGATTATCTTGATCGTCTCATCGATGCTTTTCTTATCAGCATAATAAGGCTGCAGTTCTTCGATTATGACCTTATATACTTGCGTGTCATATGCTGCGACACATTCAGCTTTCTCGAGCATATGAATATATCTCTCGATATCGGACTCATCCAAAACTCTGCCTTCATGCCTTTCTTTGAGTGTGATGTTCGCCTCTTTCAAAGCTGTCTTAGCATAATCATTAAAGGCTGCGCGGTTGATCGGGTTTCCTTCAATAAAGCTCTTTTGGACATCATAGCTTATAGATGTCTTTACGAATTCCCAGGAAACATTAAGATCAGATGAGCATGTGGAAATAGCGACAGTATTAAAACATTCCAGCATCGGTCCGCGTCCGTCAAAAGAGGGGGCTCCATATATGTCAGATAATGAATTTAAATACGGTCTTTCTGCCAAGTCACAATAAACATCTGCGAGTGCGATCCACCATGCACCATTTGGTTCAGTTTCTTCCTGGTAGCATCCTTCAGAAATACAGTTCTTTGAATACCCGATCAGTGAACGGAAAGCTTCATTATCAACATTTAATTTTCCATTATTGATGAACTGTTCCTTCATTGAACAGAACAGGTAACGGAAGTAATCCTGCCTGTCATTCCCAATGCTTATCGGGTCAATTCCATTGCATGTTTCTTTGACGAATTTGTTATACTCATCGAAAGTCAAGCCCTTTTTCCCGTCAGCTACGTTTGATCTGTCTGTTACTATTCCGCGTACACATATATTAAGCGGAATCTGATACAGTTTTCCTTCTGACTTAAATGCTTCAAGGGCATTCTCAAAATAGTCAGCTTTGTTAATTCCATTCTTACCATCAATATAAGGGCATAGGTTTACAAGGAATTCCTGCGAATCCAGTTGAGTGGAATCGCCAAGACCGATAATGATATCAGGACCATTGCCGTTGCGAATATCAACGGCTAATTGGTCAGTGATAAGATTCACTGTATCAGTAAGAGTTTCTTCTGCCTTGTAATACTCTGGAAGACTAAAATACTCACAATCATATCTGGTAGATATATACGCATAATAATCCTTACTGTTGCGATTAAATACTTGTTGTGTCTCACCTATGGTTTCATTGATTCCCCAAATAGGAGCGATTTCCAGGACCTTTTTGCCGGCATGAGGATTCTTCTCAGTTTTTTCTAATATAGTAAGCTTACATCTTCCCCACATCTCATTGCCATAACTATAGAAGTCCTGCGTCACTATCCTCCTGTTATCGGCATGTACCAGACCACGACAAACACTGCTCATATTACAATCAGTATAATTGAGATCTGCCAATACTGTTTCTGTATGATCATTCAAATTGTATTGTCTTATTTCATGTCCGATAAGATCAACTACAAATCCTTCGGGCAGTATCCTTATATTATTTTTATATGCTTTAAGAGCATCATCCATTTGAATCTTCTGCTCTTTTCCTGTCTTAAAATCCAACTTATAGAACTGATTGGAATCATCATTATATAAAAGACTGTCATTCCAGATATTAACTCTGTATATCGCACTTTTTGTGCTCGGCTCAAAATCTATTATCATGTTTCCGGAAAAATCCAATATTGCAATCGCCGACTTGAAATTGCTTCCATCAAGCCAATTGTAAACTACGATTAATCCTTCATCAGTTTCAAATACAGAATATGGTTCAAACTCCGGTCTAAAAGCGTTCAACGGAACATCAAACTTCTTGTTCCAACTAATAGTCTCGTTATCAATACTATAGATTGCTACGCTGGAGTTTTTTTTATCTGTAAATATAGCGTTCATTCCAATTTTTGACTTTCCAATACAACAATTGGAATAAACTCTTCCGCTCTCTAAATCATTTAGATCCGTCTGTTGCCTAAGTTCACCATTGTAATCATATATGCAAACGTATTCTTCAGTAGATCCTGCATTTGACGATGCTTTTTCAGCTTTAACATAGACGGCAATATATTCATCGAGATAACATTTGGGAGATATATATGAATATGGATATTTCTTTTCGTCTTTATATTCATCAGCCAAAACTATTTTATGCCCTTCATAATAAGATGCTGTTTCAGGAACAGTATCCGGTGTTTTAGAGTTATTCGTCTTAACTCTGCCGCATGCACATAATAGTATGATGCATGTCATTAAAACAATTAGTATTTTATTTTTCATTTAAATCTCCCCATAAACAGTCATGAAATAGATCACAAACTATTTAAAGCTATTATTTAATAAGCAGTATTGCCTCAAAAGCTTAATGTTGATATTGAGGCAACCTGCTTATATATTTCTTTTTTATTTGTTATGCTTTCAGGAAATCAATACCTGATTACGCCTTCCAGAAAGATGCCTTTACACCACCAGATTTGCCGTTAATATACTGTATTGAACCTGTAACTGTAGTGTTGCCATCATCCTTGCTCCTTCTTAATAACGGCTGAGTACCAGAAGTCTCATCAATAGTTAATGTTGCCTTTGCCTTTGGCATAGTAAATCTAATTGCAGTATCGTTGCTTGAAGAAGTGCAATTTGCTTTGTACGTTTTGCTTCTACCATCAATCAGATATGTGCTGTTAAGCTGACTTCCAACATTAGTACCTGTATAATACAAGTTGAAATTAACCTTTGTAGCTGCGAGTGATGTGAGTGAACTAGCTGCGATAACACCAACTGCTAATGCACATGTTACTAAAATCTTAATCTTTTTCATTTTTAGTTTCTCCTCTTTGTTTTTAAGATTTTGTTTTTTGACATTCCTATTTTCCCGTCTGTCCACATTGCTGATGGATGTCAGAGCAAATAAAGTCTGTCATCTTACCGCGGTGTCCTGATGGTACAAAAAGGGGGATTTGTGCGCAATAGATTTTCGCAAACTGAGGGATAAAGTAAAAAATCCAGGGATAAAGTAAAATTTTATGGCTTGAAAATCAAATTTTATTGCGTTTTAGAGCGCAAACAGACCTTCCCGCGAAGCTGCGGAAAAATATCTCTTAGCATTCTTTAGAGTAATTTTTATGCGATCCTGATATAGACCGACACTTCCAAACCCTTATCAAGGTTCTTAAGACCCAGCTGGCCGTCCATCTTTTCCATGAAGTAGTCAGTAAGATAAAGGCCTAAGCCTGCGCCGTCCTTGTCACTGGCGTTGCTGCCTCTTCTGAACTTTTCCTTAAGAAGCGGAAGCTCTTCTTCCTTGACGCCCGGACCTTCGTCAGAGACTCTTATGACAAGATAATCACCTGAGATCTCTGCATTTACAAGCATTGCAGTATCAGCGTATTTATATGAGTTCATGAAGATGTTATCGAAAACCTGCTGGAGCCTTAACTTGTCGAAATAGACATTGCATTCAGGTATCGTAAAAGCTCCTGCGCGGTTAAGATAATCAGCGTTCCTGATAAGCCCGGAAATAACGTCAGACGGCTGCATTCCGGGATTGACATCGATCTCTGTAATGTCATGAACGCTTGATGTGAAGAGGTTATCTACAAGCGACTTTATCTGGTCAGTCTTTGCGTCGATAACACCGAACATCTCCCTGGTGCGTTCTTCTTTTGTGATCGCCATTCCGATCTCCGAAGTTGACTTGATCGATGCTACGGGAGTCTTGATGTCGTGAGATAATTTTGCGACCATTTCCTTCTTGTCGTCACTTGCTTTTTTCTCGGCAAGACGCGCCTTCTTGAGTTCGGAACGCATAAGATCGAAGCTCTCCGTGAACGCACCGAATACATGTCCCTTATCCATCTTCAAAGGCAGATCGAGATTACCTTCCGCAACTCTTGCAGCGAAGTCGCTGAGCTTTGCAAAAGGCGTGATCATGGAACGCTTAATATAGATATACCAGGAGATGATTATCACGAGCTGGAGAACGCCGATGATGATAAAAACGATGATGATATTCTGCTTGAATTCGGCCAACTGGACTCCGATATTGTAATCAAAGATCACCTTGCCTTTTACCTCTCCGTCTACTGTAAGATCGATTATGAGACCGCGCGTTTTTATCGCTTCATTGATCGATTCGGAAAGGCCTTCCCTTGTCTTATAGATCAGCTTTCCGTCATTATCGATGATCACATAATCAAGCTGCTTATTGTATTTGGAAGTGTCACCGTAATTCTCTGAAATGGAATATATGCACTCGTTAACTTTAACCGGATCTGTCTTTATGTCCTTGATCTTGGAAAGCATAAAATAACACGCCAATGCTTCGGCGATAAAGGTTACGACAAGCAGGATGATAAACGGCGCTTTCTTCATCTTATTCGGGTGCTACGAACTTGTAGCCTTCCTTCCATACAGTCACGATATACTTAGGGTCCTGCGGATCTTTCTCGATCGCTTCACGGATCTTTCTTACGTGAACATTAAGTGTTCCGTCAGTCGTAAATCTGTCGTTCCAGACATTATCGAAGATCTCGTTCTTCGTGACGAGCCTGTTCTTGTTTGCGATAAGGTATTCTAAGAGCTTCCACTCGATCGAAGTGATCTTCTTTTCGACGCCGCCGACAAAAACACTCTTGTTCACGGTATCAAGTCTTAAGTATCCGTCGTCAAAACCGTCCTTCTTCGAACTATCATTATCCGCATTTGCAAAGCGCTTTAAGACGACCTTTACCTTGGCGAGCAGAACACCCAGCGAATAAGGCTTCTCGATATAATCGTCGCCTCCGATATTAAGCGCGATTATCTTGTCGTCATCGGTGTTTCTGGCAGAGATAAAAAGGATTGGAATATTGAGCGTCTGCCTTATCTTCTTGCAGAGCTCAAAGCCGCTCCCGTCAGAAAGATTGATATCAAGGAGCACGAGACTTACATCGTTCCCGCGCATAAACTCTTCTGCTTCAGCGCTGGAGAAGACTGCGTAAGTCTTAACGTCGAACATGTTGAAATACTCACAAGTGTTATTTGCAAGTTCCTTCTCGTCATCTATGATCAGGCAATCGTATTTCATAAAAGCTCCCTTAAAAGTCTATTTCTTCCATGCCGGCTGCAGTATCACGGTAAAGCCTTATCTCGCTCCTGTCCGCACCGAATTCCTTAAGATCGATCACTATAAAGTTCTCTCCGTTCTTATCCTTGAAATAGTACGCATTTCCGGCAGGCGATCCGTCGTGTCCGGGGAACTTCTCATTCACTTCCTCATCAGACAGGAACTGACCGATATAAGAATACATCGAATCCAGGAAAACTGCTTCTGCATCGTAGTTCTCATGAACATAATCAATAATATCAAATTCGCTCGATGCAGAATACTCATCGTGTTCTGAATCGTAATAACCTATATAGACGTTCCCTTCAGCATATATGACATATTCAGACGGCATCTTTTGCTTGACATCGGACTTCTTCAGTTCATCTGCAAATCTCCGGACCGCTTCTTCGGCTTTATTGCTGCTCTCACGGTCAGCAAAGGTTATGGTTATAATGCCGTAATCAAGTTCATATGTAAAACAGTATTCATCTGCCAGATCTGCAAGGCCGCTCCCTGCCTGTTCCAAAAGATATTCACAGTACTTCTCTTCGAAGTCGGAAGTCGTCTGCTCTATTCTGCCGAAAGAACTGCCGTCAACATAAACGTCAGTCATTTTCGATGTAACCGTATATTCGATCCCGGTGGCCTTATCTTTCATCGTCACGGTCACTATCGCATCCTTGCCAAGATTACTGTGAGAGCCTACCAGATCAGCGTCACCGTATGTGCGCCTGGCATAATTCATCAGTTCCCGCCTGTTCTTCGGAGCGCACGAGCAAAGCGTCAAAAGAGAGGCCGCCGTCAGCAGAAAGACTGTAATCTTCTTAAAAAACTTTCCTTTTACCGGCACGTGAACTCCTTATTCCGTATATTATTCATCCCAGGATCACATGGAGATCCTGAAGACTTTCTTATACTCATCTCCCAAGTGATAGCGCTTGATCTCAGGCATCTGGACGAGCCTTAGGTTGAAGCCGTGCATCTCGCATATCTTGACGGACAGAGGAAGTCCCAATCCCGTTCCGGCTCCCGACGCTCTTGATTCGTCACCTGTTACAAACGGCTCGAAAATATGCTCTGCAAGCTCTTCCGGTATCTCATCACCCGTGTCTGCAACAAAGACTCTTACGTCTTCGGCTGTCGTATAATTCTCGCACTTGAGCGTCACGCCTATCTTCGTTCCCTTAGGGTTATGACGTATCGCATTGGTAATGAGATTTGTTATGACGCGTGAGAGCTGAACGCTGTCAGCCTCGATAAACAAAGGCTTCTCAGGCACATTGATATCGATCTCACAACCTGCCGATTCCACATCGGTGTAGCAGAAAGCACAGCATGAACGTACGAGCTCGCATATGTCGATCTTGCTCTTCTTGATCACAAAGCCTTCGCTGTCGAGCTTAACGTAATCGAGCAGCAGAGCAATGACCTCATTGGTCCTGTTGGTCTTGTTCATTATCGCCTCTAAGTATTCCTGCTTCTTATCTTCAGGAACGATGCCGTCATTTAAGGCCTTTGCATAGCCGTAAACCGTTGTCATCGGAGTCTTTAAGTCGTGAACGATATTGGAGATCATGAGATAGCGGCGCTCTTCCTCCCTGCGGTGCTCTGTCTCCTTCTCGCGCTCGATCCTCCGGAGCTCACGGGCCACAGAAACAGCGAATATTATTCCTCCGATTATATAAGGAGTAAGAAGGATTATCGCGACCAGAAAGAATGAACCTATCAAAGAGAGCAATGACATCGGACTATTGCTTAAAGCATGGAGCGTCTCCGTTACTTCCTGGTCTGATGCGCCGACGAACCCGCGGCTTTGGAGGACCTTCTCCAGATATTCATTAACAGCAACAGGCGATGCATTGAGCATCGGGAAAATACGGTTTACGATCCATGTCGCGACCAGAACGAACACGATCATGAACAGACCTTCCGCACCGTCGACCTTAATTATATTGTTGTATTTCGTGATCGTAACGAGTGCGGGGATCAGATAAGTGTTCGTAAGACCGACTACGAACAGCTCAACCACGCTTACGATGATGAGGACAAAGAAAAACCGGCTGAGCAAAAAGCCTTTGAGCTCTTTTCCGCTGCTTATGTTCTTTTTCGACATCAAATACCCCTTTGTAACAATGTTACACTGCCAGTTTTTACAGTAATATCAGGCGTCAAGCCTGTATCCCAAGCCGCGAAGCGTCTTGATGTAACGGGACGGATCTTCGTCGAGCTTGGTCCTTAATTTGCTTATAGCAACCATTATATTATTATCGGCTACGAAATAGTCCTCTCCCCATGCATATTCATAGATCTGCTGCTTGGTGAAGACCTTGCCGGGATGCTTCATAAGAAGCTCCATTATCTTATATTCGACGGAAGTAAGCTCCATTGCCTTGCCTGCCTTTAAGAGAAGACATTTCTCCGTATCGAGCTCCAGGTCGCCGATCATAATCTTCTCGGCTCTGTCCTCGCCGCTTCCGAGTGAGTAGAAACGCCTGAGATTGGACTTGACTCTTGCTACAACTTCCAGCGGATTAAAGGGCTTGCAGATATAATCGTCAGCGCCGACGTTAAGACCTAAGATCCTCTCGGCATCAGCTGTCCTTGCGGAGATGATCATTACGGGGACATTGCTCACTTCGCGGATATCCTTAAGAACATGGATGCCGTCCTTACCGGGCATCATGACGTCGAGCAATACGATGTCGGGCTTGAAGCTGTCCATCGCGCCTGCTACTTCTCCGCCTGAAGCAACATCAGTGACCGTGAATCCGTCATTTTCGAGATAGAGTCTTAAGAGGTTCCTTATCTCCTTCTCATCGTCAGCGATCAATACTTTGTAATTCATAAAAACCCCCGTTATCAAAGCCGACCGGAGGAGATTGCTCTCCTCCGGCTGACAATATTATATCCTATTCCTAATCCCAATGTTTACTTTGCATCGATGCCGTACTTGATCGACTCATAGAGAGCTGCATCTGTAGAAGCCTTGTAAGGTCCTACGAAGAAGATCTCGAGGAATCCCCATGTCATAAGTGTGAGGATGTCCCAGCCGATGAAGGAAAGATCGAGTACGAATGACTTCCACTTGTTGCCCTTCATAAGTCTTGCGCTCTCTGCCTGTGCATCCCTGAAGTTCATATCAGGATTCTCGCTCATGATGTAAGGAACCAGTCTGTAAGAATATGACTTGATGATTCCCGGAACGATGAAGAGCAAGCTCCAGAGCCAGATGAAAAGATCAGTAAGGAATGCTGTCTTTACGATGTTCTTATAGTGCGAATCGAAAACATATACGATGTTCGAGAGCTTTGCCGGCTCATCAAGATTCTTTCTGAAGAACTTTCTGCATCCGTAATCGAACGGTATCATCAGGAAGTATTTGAACGCCAGAGCAAATGCCATAATGACTACATATATTACGGCGCCTGCGACCAAAAATCCGATTAAGAAATTGACATCTTCCTGATCAACGCTTACCGGGTCAGCCAGATCTACATCAAATGTTACCTTGTGTGATGTACCGTCATCATCTGTATACTCTACGGTCCTATCGACATTGCGGTCGTCATCTTCCGTATGGCTGATGATATTCGTAAAAGTTGAAGATAACGAAGATCCGCTGCCTGCTCCATAGCTTCCTGCACCTATCGCGATGCTCAGAATGATCGCTACCAGAACGCACTTCCAGTAATTTCCTAAGAAAGCTTTCTTACCCTTCTGCTTAACACTTTTCCTTGTCCACATATTTGCGACCTCACTTCCCATATTACTATTCCTATTATTCTCTGTTCCGAGTGAAACCGGCCGGTTCCTATCCCTTACGATCTACATTCTAAAGAACCAACCTTAACGTCCAAATCGCTAAACCTTAACTTAAACTTAACTTAAACCTTTGCTATAATAATTTTACAGTTGGCCTTTATATTTATAGGGATAGATTATGGCAGACAATAACGGATTCAAAAAGACAGCTACCATGCCCGGAAACGAGCGCAAATGTCCAAATTGCGGCGGCACCCTTACTTACAATCCAGGTGCCAGGAAATTGTTTTGTTCTCTTTGCGGAAAGTACAAAGATATAACTAAAGGAACAAATGGTAATGCCAAAGTCGAGAGCATAGCATACAACGACATATTTAACTCTAACCGTGCATCTCTTGGAGATAAATGCAAGCTCCTTTCATGCGACAACTGCGGAGCTGAACTGATCTATGACTCCGCGCAGGTATCCGGCACATGTCCTTTCTGCGGTTCAACGAATATTATTCCTGCTGCTTCGGCAGGGAGCATCACAAGGCCATGCGGAATCATTCCTTTTTCAATAAATGAGAAACTTGCAAGATCATTTTTTCGCGAATATCTGAAGAAAGAACTCTTTATTCCGGGCATAAAAAAGTATACTCTTGAGAATCTGTTTCCTGTTTATCTTCCTTATTTCAGTTTCGATTCTGATACTATATCTGATTATCTTATCGAAATCGGTTATCGCAGTCCCGATGGTGGTGATATTGATTACAAACCCCGTAAGGGCACCTACAAAAGGCCTTTTGCCGGCATTACAGTATTTGCCAGTTCAAAAACACAAAATGATCTGATAAAGAAGATCGGAGATTTTTCACCGTTAGGTATACAGCCTTTTGATCCTGATTACATGGCCGGATACTATGCAGAACGTAATTCCATGACACTTAAACACGTTTTTGAAATAGTCCAATATAAAATCACCGGAGAACTGAATACATTAATTCCTGAACATGCGTTACGCGAATTTAATGGTGATAAATATCAAAACCTGAGATTTAAGACTCAATATAAGAATACCAACTATAAATACATACTTGCTCCGTTCTATCTTGCTGCCGTTACTTATAAAGGCAAAAAATATGATGTAGTAATAAACGGAGTGTCAGGGGAAGTAGCCTGTTCTGTTCCTTTTGCCCGCAAGAGAATTATAACCCTGCTGATTATTCTGGGAATAATTGCAGCAGCAGTATTAATAGCTTTTATCGTCTTCTGATCAAATATCTGAACAAAAAGCCGGAATCACTAAGATCCCGGCATAATTAATTTTCCGATTACTATTCTGCAGTCAAAAAGACTTTCCGCTTATCGCCTGTATCATTTTACGAGCTGCCCTGCAACACGCCTTGTGACATAAGATCTGGTATTCCACCAGCCGTCGTGATCGTAGTAGAAACGAAGGTAAGGAATGCCCTGCGCCCTGCACTCGTTTCTCAGCTTGTAACGCTGAGTACAGTCAGACATGAGCTCTACGACAAGTTTCTTCTGTCCGTTCTGAACAAAATTAAATGCGGCATCAGACCAGCCGGACTTTATCTCCTCCAGCTGATAAGTGGAGAAATCCTCATTAAAGATCTTAAGAAAATAATCCCTTGGTTTGAGACCGGAATTGAACTGGTTAGGCTCAGAAGGCATTACAGGGCCCCATGAATCGCCGCACTCAGCTTCTTCGGTAAATGTCGCGCTGAAAGATCCGCTGTCAGCTGAAGCAGAAGCGGGCTGTCCGTTCATTATCCTCTTCTCATCCTCATCAGCATACTTAACGCTGTCAAGGTCATCAGCAAGCTGCTTCATCTTATCGAGAACGCTGTCAGCTTCCTTGCCCTTCTCGCCGAACAAATTCGAAAATAAGCCCATATCGTACCTCCTTTTAATGTGATCGAAAACAAATCCTACCAAATCAATTCTATTAGAAAGAGATACTTATATCAAGGCAACAAAAAAGCACCAGTCATTTGACTGGTGCTTTGGCTCCCCGAACAGGACTTGAACCTGTGACATTTCGGTTAACAGCCGAACGCTCTACCGACTGAGCTATCGAGGAATTTAATCCGGCAGCAATCTATCTTCCCGGGCCGTTGCCAGCCAAGTATTGTCGACGCCAGTGAGCTTAACTTCTGTGTTCGGAATGGGAACAGGTGTGGCCTCACCGCAATAACCACCGGAATGGTTGAGAGTCTTATACCCTCAGGACTGCAAAGAAAACTAACTTCAAGAAAGAAGTAACGATTGTGAAGAATCCTCTCAAGAATGTATCTTGGAAAAAGACTTGAAATTACATAACCTTGTGTGGTCAAGTCTTCGGTCATTAGTACCGGTAAGCTGAATGGCTCTCACCACTTACACATCCGGCCTATCAACTGGTAGTCTTCCAGTGACCTTATCAAAAGAGGGAAATCTCATCTCGGGGTTGGTTTCACACTTAGATGCTTTCAGCGTTTATCCAATCCAAACATAGCTACCCAGCTGTGCTCTTGGCAGAACAACTGGTACACCAGAGGTTTGTCCATCCCGGTCCTCTCGTACTAAGGACAGCGCCCCTCAAATTTCCTACGCCCACGATAGATAGAGACCGAACTGTCTCACGACGTTCTGAACCCAGCTCGCGTACCACTTTAATCGGCGAACAGCCGAACCCTTGGGACCTAATTCAGCCCCAGGATGTGATGAGCCGACATCGAGGTGCCAAACCTCCCCGTCGATGTGAACTCTTGGGGGAGATCAGCCTGTTATCCCCAGGGTAACTTTTATCCGTTGAGCGACGGCAATTCCACTTTCTACCGCCGGATCACTAAGCCCTACTTTCGTACCTGCTCGACCTGTCTGTCTCGCAGTTAAGCCACCTTATGCCTTTGCACTCGTCGCACGGTTTCCAACCGTACTGAGGTGACCTTTGGACGCCTCCGTTACCTTTTTGGAGGCGACCGCCCCAGTCAAACTGTCCGACTGCCATTGTCCCCTGACCGGATCACGGCCACAGGTTAGAGACCCAATATCGCCAGGGTGGTATTCCAAGGTTGACTCCACATCAGCTGACGCCGGTGCTTCATAGTCTCCCACCTATCCTCTACAGACAATATCGAATCCCAGTAACAATCTACAGTGAAGCTCCATGGGGTCTTTTCGTCTTGTCGCGGGTAACTTGCATCTTCACAAGTACTACAATTTCACCGGGTACGTTGTTGAGACAGTGCCCAAATCATTACGCCATTCGTGCGGGTCAGAACTTACCTGACAAGGAATTTCGCTACCTTAGGACCGTTATAGTTACGGCCGCCGTTTACTGGGGCTTAAGTTCACCGCTTCGATTGCTCTGACGGATTCCCGTGACCTTCCAGCACCGGGCAGGCGTCAGCCCCCATACCTCATCTTACGATTTAGCGGAGACCTGTGTTTTTGGTAAACAGTTGCTTGGGCCATTTATCTGCGGCCTGGATTGCTCCGAGGCTCCCCTTATTGCGAACTTACGGGGTTAATTTGCCGAGTTCCTTAACAACGCTTCTCCCGCTCGTCTTAGGATTCTCTCCTCATCCACCTGTGTCGGTTTGCGGTACGGGTACCATTACTCTGGATAGCGGCTTTTCTCGTCAGTGTGAAATCACCGGCTTCGGTACTTATATTTCCCTCCTCAATCACGCCTCAGAAACTTCGAGCGTACTTAACTACTCGAATATCCTTAACGCTTGAACGCACATTTCCTGCAGTGCGCACCGGCTATCCTCCTGCGTCCCCGCCTCTCTCATAACGAGTATCGGTAGTACAGGAATATCTGCCTGTTGTCCATCGGCTACGCCTTTCGGCCTCGTCTTAGGTCCCGACTAACCCTGGGAGGACGACCCTTCCCCAGGAAACCTTGGATTTTCGACGGAAAAGATTCTCACTTTTCTCTCGTTACTTATTCCGACATTCTCACTACTGATACATCCACACGTCCTTATCGATCGTGCTTCTACTGCTTACAGTAAGCTCCTCTACCGCGCAACATAAGTTGCGCCCGCAGCTTCGGCATACGGTTTAGCCCCGGTGATTTTCGGCGCAGACTCACTCGACTAGTGAGCTATTACGCACTCTTTGAATGAATGGCTGCTTCTGAGCCAACATCCTAGCTGTCTTAGCAAATCCACATCCTTTACCACTTAACCGTAATTTTGGGGCCTTAGCTGGCGATCTGGGCTGTTTCCCTTTTGACAATGGCATTTATCTGTCGCTGTCTGACTCCTGCGCTCTGATCTGTCCGGCATTCGTAGTTTGATAAGGTTCGGTAGGCTGTGCAGCCCCCTAGCCAATTCAGTGCTCTACCTCCGGCAGACATACGCAAGGCTAGCCCTAAAGCTATTTCGAGGAGAACCAGCTATCTCCGAGTTCGATTGGAATTTCTCCGCTATCCACAAGTCATCCGAGCAATTTTCAACTTACACCGGTTCGGTCCTCCAGTAAGCTTTACCTTACTTTCAACCTGCTCATGGATAGGTCACCCGGTTTCGGGTCTATAACCGCAAACTTTACGCCCACTTCAGACTCGGTTTCCCTTCGGCTCCGTACTTTCTGGTACTTAACCTCGCTTGCAGCCATAACTCGTCGGACCGTTCTACAAAAAGTACGCCGTCGAGCTTTAACGCTCTCCGACTGCTTGTAAACACAGGGTTTCAGGTTCTATTTCACTCCCCTCCCGGGGTTCTTTTCACCTTTCCCTCACGGTACTACTTCACTATCGGTCACCGGCTCGTATTTAGGCTTGGAGGGTGGTCCCCCCGGCTTCCCACAAGGTTTCTCGTGTCTCGTGGTACTCTGGATACTCCTGTCTCCTTCATCTTTCGCATACGGGGCCTTTACCCTCTGTGGCGGAGCCTTTCCTGACTCTCTTCTGCTAGACTACGGATAACGTATGGAGTCCGCAACCCCGAAAGACCGAAGTCTTCCGGTTTGGCCTGTTCCGCTTTCGCTCGCCACTACTGACGGAATCTCGTTTGATTTCTCTTCCTGAGGCTACTGAGATGTTTCAGTTCACCTCGTGTCTCCACGTAAAGCTATGAATTCACTTTACGCTACATGAGTGTTTGGCTCATGTGGGTTCCCCCATTCGGAAATCTGCGGATCAAAGTGTATGTGCCACTCCCCGCAGCTTATCGCAGCTTGTCACGTCCTTCATCGACGACCGGTGCCAAGGCATTCGCCCTGCGCTCTTAGTAACTTGACCTATTTTAGTTTCAGCATCTCTGCTGATCTAATGCTATGGTTCTTCTTCTTACGTCTCTAAATCCAAAACACATTTTTGATGAGAAGATTCTTCGAATCTCAAGACTCGCTATTTGCCTGTGCCAATAAATTAGTACTTCAAATTGCAAGACCTTTTTAAAAATTCTCGTTTGTCTTCTCTTTTGTCTTGTTATTAGTCTTCTTATGCAGTTGTCAAGGTACAATGGAGAGAAAAGCATTAGTGGAAGCAGCAATTGCTTCATAATCGAACTTATTTCTCCTCCGGGGCAGGATCTTTATCCTGCTTGGTGGAGACAGCGGGAATCGAACCCGCGACCTCCTGCTTGCAGGGCAGGCGCTCTCCCAGCTGAGCTATGCCCCCGGATAGTTCTTCAAGAACCCCGCTCGGGTCCTGAAGATTGAATAGATGCAAAATATCGATAAAACGAATTGTAAAAGTTCATCAGATAATCTGATGTCGACTTGGAATATGAGACATCCGTGATTTGACATCTCACGTTCTCCTTAGAAAGGAGGTGATCCAGCC
>Ga0256407_10006098_pt1 | contig 18825 bp, 16 predicted proteins | sample RumenRJG_04DNA_FD_193489 | JGI IMG/M metagenome (GOLD analysis project Ga0256407, IMG submission 193489) | Bovine rumen microbial communities from Lethbridge, Alberta, Canada - RJG_04 | ecosystem: Host-associated > Mammals > Digestive system > Stomach > Rumen | place: Canada: Alberta... | reverse complement strand
CATCAGCTTCCACAAGCGTAACAGATGCGGACTTGCATGCATCGGCAATGAGAGAATTCAGTTTTTCTTGGGCGACCAAATAAACCTCTTACAATAAACGGCGTTCGTATTCGGACCCGAATCCGGCTCGTTCAAGCCAAATTTGAACCCACGAACGTCAGTACACACCAAATAGAGAAATTTTTTTTGCACTAGGCAACTGATAGAGTATAAAAATGGGGCAATATGCTATATTTGTGGCATGGCTTACGTACTTCTTATCCTTATCAGTTTCGGCGGGCTTGCGCTCTGCGGTTTTTACCTCAAAAAAAACATTATCCGTATCAAGGACAAGAACAAGGACGAACCGAAAAAGTACAAGCGCATCTGGAACTACGTGCCGACCGGCCTCTGGTACGGCTATCTGATTTTGTTCTTCGCCGGCCTGACCATCAACAACACAATTTTTTAGTTGTTGGTCAATAGTCGTTAGTCAGTAGTTGTTAGAAGACGCAGTTGTCCTAATTCTTCTCTAGTAACTAGTAACTTAGAACTAGTAACTAAAAAAACTAATAGTACACTTTCTGCGATTCGAGCCAGCGCTCGTAGAGGAACAGCGCAATAAAGTTCTTTCCGTCGATAAACTGGTGAGCGGCCTCTTCGTAAGGCAAGACCTCCGTACGGATCCATTCGTTCTCATCAGTGTAGGTCTGGTTCCTGCCGTCCATCGCATTAAGTTCTTCACGCGTCACGCAGCGTTCAATCGCATAAAGGCGGATGCGTTCATCCAAAAGCCCGCAGCTTCCGGCAAAGCCGTCGTATTTACCCTTGTACCAGAAATCCATCAAGTCAATAAGCTCTGAATCCTTCGCCTTGATTTGAGCTTCCTCTTCAAGTTCCGAGAGCGCCACCTTGCGGAAATCGCCCGACCAGTCAAGAATCCCCGCCGGAATTTCAAGCGAATCCGTTTCCGAGATTGCAAATCGCGGCTGGCGCACCAGGAGCAAATAACGCTTGCCTTCGCAATGGAGCACCACAAGTACGCCCACCGCATGGCCGCGCACAAGCACGATCCCATGCACAGGCTTTCCATCCGGCAAGAACGCCGTCGCATTCAGCTTGATAAACAGCGGTTCATGTCGCTTGCTAAAGTAATCGACCGAAGCAAAATGCACCTTCGTGATGTTGAATTTTTTTTCAGATGCTTCAAGCCACTGCTTATAAATCTTGCTTTCGAGAATTACCGGCTTGTCTTCTTCGGCAATTTCAGCAGCAAAGGAATATTCAATCATTTTGACTCCGTCGAATCGGCCTTAAGCGTATCGTTAGCAACCGTTGCCGACTTCCAGGTTTTATACAAACTATCTATAAATTCTTTTTCTTCGGATTCAGTTACCAGGCTATCTGTAGCAAGGTTATAGACCAACCAATCTTTCTTTGTCGAAAGGCCACAGGAGAGTTCACTTTCATCCGGTTCAAAAAGTTCGCGCCAAAACACCATGTTTTGACCAAGGATAAATCCCGTATGCGAAAATTCACTGATCTGTCCACACGAAGGAATATTCTCTATGTAATACAAGCTCGTATGCCAAACCGTATCAAGGCGCTCATTCACCTTGCCAAGAGCGGTTGAATCATATTCCCACTTTGCTTCCAGGCAATACGTTGAATCTTCAAAGGCACAAGCACGACGCACCGGCACAAGCACCGTATCATCAGCAATCCACTGTCCAGGATAAATAGTATCGGCGACAACGGAATCACACATATCTACGCGCATGGCGCAGTTTGCGCGAAGTGTACGCCAGAAAAACTTTTGCGGTGTAATTGAATCCAGTACGCGCAAAATCGAAGGGGATCCTTTCGTCCTTAACGGAAACTGCCCCGGTTCACCAAATGCGGAATCCACAAAAATGCTAAAGGTATCCCGCACAAATTTTCCCCGGCGAAGCATAATGGAATCTAAAAGTGAATCCACATCATTTTTCACGACAATTTCTGTAATCTTAGAAGGAATGTCCTTATCCATCAGCATCTTAAACGTCGAATCAGGACGATACATCGGAGCAGGGCAATCATCCGAGTTCACCTTTATCTGTACTGTTGGAGAAATGACAAGAACAGAATCTACAAAGGAATATTTCAAATCGATCGACGTCAACGAGCAATTCGAAAAAGACCAGATTTGAGATAACGTAACATAAAGCGTATCCGAGATCAAGTGAATCGCCTTGCCAGAATCAAGCGACGCTTTCAGGAAATAGCCTTTACCTTCAATAGCGCTTCCATTCGGCATCACATCTAGCGGACCATCGCCATCCTGTGCGCACGAAGACAAAAAGCTAGTAAACAAAGGCGCCAAAAAGAAAAGCAAGCAAAAGGGGAATTTTAGCACTGCGGATTTACGCTTCATACAGACTCACTCAAAAAGGCAGATTCTTTTTGAATATAGCAATTTGGGTTGAATCCACCGGATGCGTTGATTTATAAAAATCCTTCCAGCGCACGAACAAGCCATTTTGACGAACAGTCAAAAAGAACGTGGAGCTGTCCTGTGGCGAAAGGCGGCCCACCGCATCCTTGACACCAAGCACCTTGCCAACCGTCGGCGCCATCTTCCATGAGCCGATGCCAAACATGCGCGAAGTAATCCCGTTACCATGATTAAGCTCGACAAAATTTCCAAGCGAGTCACGCCCCGCTTCCAGCACAACACCAGGAAGCACAGGATAGATCGGAGCTTCGCCAAGTCCAGTAAAGACATCCGCAGAAAGCAGCTGTTCCATACCTTCAAAGTCAAAGTTGTCTACAATCGCAAGCGCCGACCATCCCAGAGGCACATGCGGACACGGTCCCGGGAAAAGGCATCCGGTCTTGCTAGAAACCCAGACTTTCGAAGAATCCTCGCGGGTCATATGCAAATAGACATTGCGGGTTGAATCCTCAAGCACAACAAGAAGGGCGTCGCCAAAATCTTTTTTTGAAGCGACCCAATGGATTTTGGAACCATCACTGGCTAAGTTCTTGACATAGCGCAAGAATGAATTGGGAAGCGCCAGGGAATCCGTAACAATCCAGGAACATTGTGCATATTCTTTCTTGAGTTCAAAGGGAGTTCCGTCATACGACGTGCATCCCGCAATCCATTCCTCGACCGTAGGCGCCACAGGTTCTTCATTCCCTGGAAGCGGAAGCAGCTCCACAAGTTTGTGAAACCACCCATTCGTATAGGCAACCACAATCAACGTAAAGACAAGGACAATCCTTATCAGCGGGAATTTACCATGTTCCCGCGGTTTTCTTTTTTTCCCTTGATACTCAGAAAATTCTACAGCCATCGATTACAAAACTAAATAGGAAACAACAGCGACAACAACCAGCAAAAGGACAAGTACCGCAATGCAGGAACCCTTTGAAGACGACGATTCATCAACAAGCGGATTCTTATCCATGACTTTCGGGTCTACCGCCGGAGCCTGGTGAACCTGAGATTCAACTTGCGATGCACTCGTCGGCGAAGAGGCCTCCTCTACATGCTTCACAGGTTCATCAACAACTGCTGTCGGATTCTTTTGATCAACCGGAGTGTACGCAGCCATTTCATCAACACTCCCGAAGATGCGAATGAACCGTTCAAGCCCCACTTTTCTCAAGCTCTTGGCAAGCGATTCCTTATCGGCAAGAACCGCAAAGGCGCCCTTGCGCTTTGAAAGCTCCTGATGGAACTGCATAAAAGCGTTGTAGGCATCGCTATAGACAAAATCAAGGCCCGACAAGTCTACTCCTATAAACTTCGCCTTCGAATTCGCGGCAACAGCTGCACGGAAATCCGCCTTAAAGGTTTCCGCATCAAAAGCCCCAATCGGATTGAGTGGTGCCGGAAGCAAAAGAAACAAACCCACACTCTTTACATTTCCCATCTTGTAGCCCTCTATTCCAGAATTTCGTCATCCGTTTCTACAATCGCAGCTGGGTGAGCAGGCGTAACCGCAGGAGCCGAAGTTTCAGAAGTTTCCGAAGCTGAAGGAGCTGTAGGTGCGTCCGAAGACACAGATTCAGTAGCCGTCGCCTGCGCCGCAGGAACAATCGTTTCAGCCGGAGGTTCCACTTGAGCTGTCGGTGCAACAGATTTCTGGATGCTCTCTTCCACAAATTCTTCTGTAGGCAACTCTTCCGGTTCTTCAGTGACAAGTTTCCTTGATGCAGCAGCCTTGTCCAAGTGCCCCTGTTCTCTAGGCTTGTGTCCAAAGAGGTATGGGCTAAAGCTTACGCTCACGCGATGCACTGGAGAAAAAACCGGATGAGATTCAAATGCATAGTCAACCACAAGGAAGTTCGCAATTGTAAGACCGGCCCCCGCCGTTACACTCTTGAACGTCGTGAAACTGCTAAGGCCAACGCGCAACTTGAGTCCAAAGTCAAAAGAAAATTCAACACCGCCACGGCCACCAGAAAGCCAGTCGATAGGATTTTCCCAAATGCGCTTGCCTTTAGTATCGGTATCCAGATCCAGGTCTCTCGCTTCGCGATGGAACAAGCCTGCACTCTGCCAATAGAAATTGAACTTGCCATACAAGTATTCCACAGGTAGGCCATAGCTCAAAGCCAGATAAAATTCAGGCGCAGAATATTCAAACTCGCCAGAATCCCAGGTTGCAGCCGACGAAGTCCAACCTTTCAATAGGCCAGATACATAAAAATCGTCCTTGATCCGATAGCGGGCGCTAGCATCGCCGCGGAAGCCCCAGCCACTCTGGTCCATATCGCGGTACAGCACGTGGAACGCAACACCCAAGTCCAGACGGTCCATGATGCGGCGCCCCCAAGACGCGGAAAATACCCAGTCAGCTATAGAAAGAGTATTGTAATTCGAGCCCTCGGGTAACGGTTCGCCATCCTTGATATACGGGATGTCATCCGCACCAAATCTTGAAAACGCAACCCCCAATCCCTGGTTACCAGGAAGAGGAATCACCATAGACGCATAATCGTACTTGGTATCCTCGTAATAAGCCGTATGCGAGAACGAGGCCCACATATACTTAGCCTGGGAAAGCTGATACGCATTAGTCGTAAGTCCAAGATAGTCACCCTCGACAGCAAGGGTTGCCGAACCGAGCGCCGCAGAACGTGCACCCGGTTCAACATCAAGAGTCGCATTCGCCCCAACAACGCGGTCAGCGGCAAAAACCGCCGGCACAAGCGCACAGGCAAGAAAACAAATCCGAAGAGATATATTTTTTTTCAAAAAAGACATTTGGTGTCAACTAAGATAGATTATTTTTCTTTTTGACAACAGCGAAGAACAATGCTTTTAGACGAATACATCAAAAATTTTCTGTTATACCTGCAAACACAGCGCAGGTACTCCGAAAGAACGGTCGAAACCTACCGGAAATCACTCGAAAAATATATCACATCACTGGCAGAAAACAAGTCCCCCGGTCCAAATGCAAAACAAGGAGCATTACCGCTCGAAGCCTTTTCCGAAATGAACATCAAGGCTTTTGTCTGGGACCTGAAAATCAAGCAGAAACTAGCGCCCACAAGCATCTGCGAGCACCTGGCCGCATTAAAAAGCTTTGGCAAGTACCTCGTACGTTCCATGGTATTGCAAAAAAATCCCGCAGAAGCGATCCCCATGCCCAAGCGTCCAAAGCGTCTCGTTTCCTTTCTCGGACAGAAGGACCTCTCTGAAGAAAAATTCCCGGAACTCGAGAACCCCACGCTCCCGCAAATCCGCGCCCGACTATTGCTGGAACTCATTTACGGCTCGGGCCTCCGCATCTCGGAATGCCAAAGCCTCCACTGGAATCAATTACGGACAAAAGAACGACTCGTCCGAGTCATCGGTAAGGGCAACAAAGAACGCATCGTCCCCATTACAGATTCGCTCATTTCCTGGCTCGAAAAATTCAGGGCGGCAGAAATCAACGCAGGACACGCCCCAGGCGCCACGAGCTTTGTATTCCTGAGCGAAGATGGCAAACCGTTTGGACTCCGCACATTGCGCAACGACATCCACGACCTGCTCCGCGACATCGGCTGGGAAGGCAAGGCAAGCCCGCACGTACTGCGCCACAGTTTCGCCACGCACCTGCTCGAGAACGGCGCCGAAATCATGAGCGTCAAAGAAATGCTCGGGCATTCGAGCATCTCGACGACACAAATCTACACGCATGTAAACGCAGAACGCCTTAGGGCAGCCTTCAAGAAGACTCACCCGCGGGCTTAGCATAGTTACTGAACGCAACGGACCGGGATAAGAGGCGATTCGTTTACGCCATCTATGTTGAGGGATAACGCTCCCATTACGCTATAAGAAGAATTCGACCAATCCAATATCGTCACCATAAGCAAGCCATTCACGGAACTTAGCCACATATGGAACGACCCGGAACTGAAGCCCAACTGCGGTTCTACGCGGCCAAAGCTATCTGTAGTTTTTCCCCAACTGAATAAACCGGTCGGCTTTGCAGAAAAACCGTAAGCATTTATGCCCGGCAAATCTCCACCCCATTCCGTCGAACGCAGGTAAACGGCGGCATTTTCCGACCCGCCAACATTCTCCACAAGTTCAGAGAAATCATTTTCGGTCGGCAATCTCCAGCCATCGGGGCAAACTGTCCGGGCTTCTTCATAAGTATAGAACCGGCCATACTCCGAGCAGTTTTCGTCGTCATCCCAGAAGCACTTCCCCAGGCTATCGTTTCCATAATTCAGGTTTTCCGCCATCCACCTTGTATTCCCGATATAGGCGTACTTGTAATATTTTCCGTCACGAGAATCCTTGAACTTTCCGGAAGCCACGTCCTTATTCTTCACGCAGCGGACATAGGCATCCCATTCGGCAAGTCCACCATTAAAGAAGGTGTAATTGACATTTGTTTCGAAAACAATCCTCGTCGTCGAATTCGATCTCGCATAATCTACATCGGCTAGCCAAGCATAGCCCATGAATTCGCCCCATTCAGAAGCATACCCTGGAACAAACGAAAGACCAAAAATATCGTTATCCGCACTCAGGGAATCATCCCAGCCCGCCTTCGACTTCAGTGCAAGTCCCTGCTTGCTTAGGCCAAGCTTTTCTTCTACCCTGTGATACAGCGACAGGTACTCGTCCATTGTCGGCACATGCCAGCCAGCAGGGCAGACCCCCTGATGGTTCCTGATTGGCACAATCTTTTTTGCGCTCGGAATGGAATCCTTGTAGCCTTCGCTGATGTTCATGGCAGCAGTCCAAGTGTAGAGACGCCCTAGAATACCGCAACTTTCCGCCTTCCCGAACGGGCACGACGTCTGGGATTTCAGATTTATTGATAGCGCGCTGTCCGTTGTATTTTCCGAGAAGTTCAGGTTCTCCGCCATCCAGGTCATCGCGCTGTCGCCCGTACCGATAGTCACTATCCTGTAGACATGGCCATCGCGCTCGTCCGTCATTGTCTGGTATTCAATGTCCGGATTCTTGAAGCTGTCCTTCGTGTATGATTCTAGAGGAAACTCCTTCAAGGTTACAGAACTGCTAGACACATCTGTTTTGCTACTGCTGCTGGATTCTGCACCGCTACTCAAGGTATCGCCCTTGGAAGAACTGCTCGACTGTTCGGACGAAGACTGTTCTGACGAAGACGACTTGGCGGAACTACTGGATGCATCGTTGAGCGAACTTGAAGAACTCCGGGCGACGTCCTCGGAAGAACTGCTCGGTTCTTCGGACGAAGACGAAATTTCCGAACCAGGATCGTCGTCCACCGGTTTTACGGAAGAGGTATCGTCCCCGCAGGCCGCAAAAAGCGCGACCGTTCCCATCAGGGCAAAACGTTTCAAAACAGGCAAAAAGTCTTTATCTGCAAAGATCTTCATTCTTCCTCCTTTCAAAATTTCAACTGCGGTCAAGCCGCTATTTTATATAAACTAGAAGAAGCTTCCCTTCACGCCGACGGCGATAGTCCACTGCTGGCCAAGATCTTTCCAGTCCGGAGCGTTCCACTTTTTCATAGGACTTTCATCGTATTCATTCTTGGCATTAGCGCCACCAGCCTTGTCGTGAATCGGCAACGAAAGCGCAAGGAACACCGGGAAATCCGGATTCGAGAACTCAATGCCATACACAAGTGAGAACGACCAAGCCTGGTGATCCGGGTCCGGCTTCGGGTCATAGACGCCCTCCGTTTCAGAAGGAATCCAGGCCACGCCAAGCGGAACAGAGAAGTTCAAACCGAACGACTGCACAATGCCGGTACGGCCGCGATAACCGTAAGCCACCGAGCCGCCAACGGACGGAGGTGTAAATGCGCCAAGGTCATTTTCTCCATAAGGCTTAAAACGGTACTTGAAGCGATCTCCGTGTTTTTTGATATTCTTCCAGTAGCTGTCGTTAAACTCGTTTTTCCCCGAGAACAAGTGCATTGCAAACGGGTGCGTGTAGCTCAGGCTATAAAGCCAAATACCCTTGTCCGTATCGCGGCTGTAATCCCATCCAAGGGTAAGCGAATAAAGCCCGCTACCTTTCTGGAAACTGCTCGGCAAGATTTCTTTTGAATTATCCGTACCACGCTTGATATCGTACTGCCCAGTCGGAATCGTGAGCGATGCCGAAAGTGAAGCCGCACCGCCACTGCCGATCGTCTTTGAAAAGTCAAACGAGATATCGCCAAGGCCACCCGTACTGCGGTCTGTCGGAGCCTGGTTACTACGGTACTGCACTTCGCCCTGATGGCTCACAAGCGGAATAGAAACGCCAAGCTTCGTATCCCAGGTCGGCTTAATCGAAAAATGCGGATTTACAGAAAGTGCCGAGAAGTTCTGCCCAACATTGTACTTCGTAAAGACCTCGGCTTCAAGATAGCCGCCAGAAACGCCTTGGCCAATCCACTTAATGCCATCGCCAGAGCCACCTCCAGATCCACCCGCACCGCAACCGCCAATGGACTGCCACGGAGTCGCAGGCGTCACAGGAGAATTAAAGCCCGCATAAAAAGCAACCGCAACAAGCGCGACTAAAGAACAGCTTTCAACCAATAAATTCTTTTTCATGTCGGACCTCACGGAAGCTTAATCAAATAGGCATTGTTTGTGCCAGTCGCCAGGAACTTGCCATCAGGAGAGCGGCCACCCGTCATTGGCACAGGCGCAATTTCAATATTATTTCCGACCCATTCCACGGCAAGGTCAGCAGGAGCACCCGCATTCAAGCGAATCTCGCGCATCACCGTACGTCCGACAGAACCATCCTGGCTCGATGCTTCATTCAGCTTGTGCTTATTCAGCATCTGCATTTCCGAACTCTGCGGGAACTCAGCCCACAAAACAAAGAGCCGATCATTAAACTGGAACCAATGCGGCTGAGCCGGTTCAGACATCATGTCCTTCGTCAATTCAATCTTTACAGCCTTAGAATTCTCGGAAAGTTCCTGCACATAGGCTTCCCAGGTGTTTTCGCTCTTTTTCATGTTATAGACGACAAACTTTCCATCCGGCGAAATCAGAGGGCTATCAATATTCCAGTTCTCGCGATCAGACGGCTTTTTCAGCCTGACAGCCTTGCCTCCGTTCGCATAATCGACAAACACGATTTTTCTTTGCGGATATTGTTCCCCCTCAATGTAGGTGAGGCGCACATTTTTTGTACCAAAGAAACCTTCAATCGTTGAATCATCGCCATCTTCAGGAGCTTCCGCCATAGGATCAACCCACACATGCGGAGTCGCTTCTCCAATAATCTTCTTTTCATAAAACCAGAATTTTTCCTTATCCGACGTGCGAACGGCAAAAATCCCGTAGTCCAGTTCTTCGCAGGCCTTGCTGCCATTGACATCATAACCACGCAAGGCGACGATATAATCAGCATGCGTACTCCATTCAGGGTCCTGGAACTCGCATTCGCCTTTGGATACATCGCGCATCAAGTACCACTTCACATCGTTAGCCGTATCCGAAACCGTTAAGCGGTCATGCACACTTATCTTTTCTACACTATAGTTAGCGTCGTGCTTACCCACATTGATTTTACCGAAGTTGAGCCACAGCATCGACGCCGGGAATTTTACGGGATCATTGCTCACAGAGGGATTGCAGGTTTGCTCTCCATCTTTGGCATCGCCATCCACCGGGTAAACCTTTCCAATTTCCGATTCCACACTGGAACCAGAACTATTCAATGATTCAGCCTCGAACGGATCGGGGGAATAACACGCAATAAGCGAGGTGGTCAAAAGACCAAGGAGTAAATGCTTCTTATTCATCAATATGCAATATAAAAAGATTTAGACTTAGAGAATCGTCCTTCTCGACCAAAGGGAGGGAATCAAGCGATATTGAGCGATTATTCCTAATTCCGAACTAATTCCGAATTATCCCTTACGCGCTTTTTTGAACTTTTCGCGGATCAGCTGCAAATCGTGCTGGTAAGGATTTCGGACAAAATCATCAAAAGCCCACGCCGTCGGGTGGAAAACGCCCTTGGCGTATGTTAAAAGCATGTCGAGCCACACGCCCTTGCCCGCATAAAGCTTGAACGGTCCACGTTTATAACTTGGCAGCACCACCTTGTCCATGTCCATGTAGCCAATGTCAATGTTTACATGGCGAAGTTCAGGAGTTTCAGCCGAAGCGGTCGTAAGTTCTAGCGCATTGCTGCGTTCCTTTTCTTCAGCAATCGTCTCTGGCGGGATTTCCTTTTCAAAAGAAACGACCCCACGATAAAGGCCATCGCCCATTTCGGGCTTGTAATAATCAGTCTTGTCAAACGCAAAAAGACGACCCTTATGGCGGATCGGTCCCCAAGTTTTTTCAAGAAGTTCAATTACTTTCGGGTCCCATTCAGACCCTTTCTGCAACACAAACGCAATCAATTGCGCATTTTCGGAAAATTGAGAAGCTTTCATCTTTTTAGTGCGGGAAAATCATCAAGGAAGATCGAATTATTTCCATCTGCTGGTTCGTAAACGAGGCGCCCTCATTACAGTCAACCGTCACAGGGAACATAATATTATCTAAATCCGGACAAGCATAAATCGGATCGTTTCTCGAAATGGCGCAATTTTCACGGCAACCACTGGAAACAAAATCAGAACGCCCAGACTGCTTATAAAGAGTACTCGTCAAGAAATACCCACAGAACGGAGTATCCGTCAGCCCATCTTCGATGTTTGACATATCGCCCTTCAAATCACGCCGCGTTGCCGACGTATGCCTTAGCCCAAAGAAATGCCCCGTCTCGTGAACGGCAGTCATCACAATGTTATAGGACGAAAGAAGTTCCAGTTCATTCAACGACTTTCTGACATGCGCACCAATCACAACAGAATTTTCCTTTCCTGCGCCAAGAACGCCCGAGAACAAGCGGGCAAAACCCATAATTTCATTTTCCCCAATGCTATGCACCAAAATAACATTCAGCGAATTGCGAAGATTATCTTCGGGCCACCCCGCCAGTTCACTCAGGAACGTGTCTTCGGAACTTTCTCCAGCGACCCAAGGCCTATCCGCCGGATATTTACTCCCCAAAGTCGGATGTTCATGAGCATAGCGCACATAAAGAGTATCAATGGTTACACCGTAATACTTTTCGCGAAAAAGATCTAACATATAGCGAGAAAGTTGATCGATATTCTTCCCGTCACACGTATTTTCCATGGCACCGACAACAATCAAATTGATAGAAAAATGATCGCTATACGTGCCAGTACCATTAAAGCTTATATTATTGATTTTACCTTCATAATAATTTCCATCAACGCCCAGTGTCGTAAACCATATCGACATTTTATTTTCTTCGCAAACAAAAGAATAGACATAGCGATTTCCGACAATCTCCGGCAATAACGTACGCACCTTGTTATAGCCGACACGCCCATCAGAATCATTTATATCAAAAGTACGGAACAACTGCAATTCCGGAGCCGGTTGCGTAGAATCAATATCAAACGATAGCGTATAAGACGCTTTAGGATGAACGACAAGCATTACTCCAAAAGCGAGATTTGCCGCAGCAGAATCATTTTTCGCCAAGTCGTTTGGATAAAGCTTATGTACAATCGTAAGGTTTTTCGGAGGTAACGTCACGTCACCATCGGCACCAACAGTGTCTGAACATGATGTAAAAAAGCTTGTCCACAAAATGCAAAAAAGCGCCAAAACCCACATTTTTTTACAAACATTTTTCATAAAAAGCGGACCCAAATTCTCCTCAAATGCGTGTATAAGAAACAGACACCCACTTAAAATACAAAAGAAATCATAAAATGAAAAAAAATATCAAAGAAAAAATATTTATCACATTTAGGGATCTTTTAGCCCCGCTAAATGGGAAACCGGCCCTAGTGAGCGCAACAGCGACCGTCATCACGTTAGTATCCATCGACAAGCCCGAATACGCATTTTTTCTACTAGGAGCACTGCTTTTTTCGACGCATTTATTCAGAAAACGCATCCAATGGGTCATATTCATCTCCATAGCCGCAGGAATTGTCGCCCACGAGGGGATTCCGGGGATTTCAGGGACTTCAAACGAGCATTTTGTGAGCAACGAACGCCCGGTATTAACCGAGCGGTCTTATGAGGGCAATTCCGGGTGCGGGAAAGTCGAATCCAGGCTGCCACGGCCCAAAGGAACGGCTTTTATCGTAAAAGTCTCAAAAAATGCCGAGGAAATAGCTCGCGAGAGTGCGCACGGGGAGTATAAAGTGCGCCTGACCGAGAAGCGGAACCTGCCGGACCTCCCCCTGCCTGGAGATTCCATCTGTTTTGAAGCTTCGTGGTACCCGGTGACGCCGCCGAGTGTCCCGGGCGCATTTGACACGCAAAACTGGCTAAAATCGCAAAATTTGGCCGCATACGGCAAATTCAAGCATTGGAAAGCGTACCCCGGTGATTGGACTTTCGAACGCAGCTTTTTTAAGTTCCGGCAATTTATGCAGGCGAGATTCGCAAAGTTCCTCGACCCAGCCGAAACGGGACTCTTGATGGGGCTACTGGCAGGCGACCGTTCGGGCATTCCAGAAGTGTTGCGGAGCGATTTTCAGCGGTCAGGCCTTGTGCACGTGCTTGCGATTAGCGGCTTTCACGTGATTTTACTCGCGGGAATGCTCATGATTTTCTTGAAAGCGACAGGACTTCCGCATAAAATCGTCATCATCATCGCCGTGACGCTTCTCGCGATTTACGTTCCCGTTACGGGAGGTTCGCCAGCTGTTCGCCGTGCGGTCATGATGTTCGCCATTCCGCAAATTGGCACTTTATTCGGGAAACCCGCAAACACGCTCAACAGTCTGGGAGTCGCGTTGCTTCTCATCATTTTGCCAGAGCCAAGCGTCATCTGGAATCCGGGATTCCAGCTCTCTTTTGCCGCGACCGCAGGCATCATCATCGGTACACCGCACAACCCGACAAAGCTTTTGCCCGACAATTTCAAACAAAACAAGCTTTGGCAAAAGATTCAAGCGTTCGCCATCGATCCGACTTATGTTACGCTTTGTGCAACGCTTGCCACAGCACCGTTCCTCATCCATCATTTCAAGACGCTTTCGCCGTTCGCCTGGTTCGGGAACCTAATCATCGTGCCAGCCATTTCGCTAGGCATGCAGGCTGGGCTTTTCGCACAGCTCTCGCCTGTAGACTTTATCTGCGGAACATTCTGCGCCGCCGCGAGATTCTTTTTGCGTTTGGCATCGCTTTTGACGCGAATTCTTTCGGATTCTGCGGCCGCCTCGATGACCGTCGGACCGTTCTCGCCTGCGGTTCTGCTAGCACTCGGAATCTTGATTTTACTTTTGCCGGTTTGCTACAAGAACTACATCGCCCGCAAGTACGCTTTTTTATGCATTTTAGTTGCCGCTGCTTCGTTCGCGTTTGAAAGCTACCGCGAAGTGCTGCACCCGTCGTGGACGCTCACGACTATCGACGTCGGGCAAGGCGACAGCCATCTCGTCAAGGCGCCATCCGGCAGGTATTTTCTTGTGGACGCAGGCGACAACAGCCGCCAAGATTCCGGCAAAGAGATCATCGTTCCGTTTTTGCATCACATCGGTGTAAGCAAGCTCGATGCGCTCATCATCACGCATCCCGACAAGGACCATTTCGGCGGAGCGCTATCGCTCCTGAAGATGTTCCCCGTCAAGGAACTTTGGACAAGCGATTGCTCCATGAAAGAAAGCAAACCCGACTGGCAACAAGTCCTCAGCGAAGCCCGCAAAAGGAACATCCCCATCCGCAACATCCATCGTGGCATCCTGTGGAAAGAGAAATACTTTGAAATGCGGACGATCCACCCGCGGAACGACGTTTGCGTTGAAGCGAACGAAGGGAGCATCACGCTTCGACTCAAAGGGTTCGGGCATTCCGCCGTCCTCACCGGTGACCTCACCGTCAAAGGCGAAAAAGAGATCATGAAAACAGACGCTTATCTGAAAAGCGATGTGCTGAAACTCGGACACCACGGTTCCAAAACGTCCAGCAGCGTACCGTTCTTGAACGCCGTCTCCCCCACGTACGCCATCATCCCAAGCGGCCGCAAGAACAGGTTCCGCCACCCACACAAGCAAGTCACCGACCGCCTCGATTCGCTCCACATCCCCTACATCAACACCGCAAAAAAAGGGACGATAACATTCACGTTCATCCCTGATTCAGTAAGCTATACAACGATGTGGTAAATTGCGGCTTCGCCGCAGTTACTAGTTACTAGATACTAGTTACTAGCAAAACGTCATCCTGATCGTTAGCTTGTCATGCCCGCGAAAGCGGGCACCACCTTTCCGTAATTATCCAGCCCAATAATTAAAAGGAGATTCCCGATCAAGTCGGGAATGACACTTCCAGCATTTCCAGTGCAGTATCGTGCAACAGCCCGTTCGTCGCAATGCTCGTGAAGCCTTCGTAAATCGGAGCCGTAGGCTTGCCGTTGGCATCAAAAAGCTCGGTCTTACCGTCAATGGTGCTGAACTTGCCACCTGCTTCTTTCATCAAAAGCGGGAACGGAGCAATGTCCCACAGCGAAACAACCGGATCCACCATGATTTCGGCACGGCCAGCAGCCACGAGGTAATAGCCGTAGCAATCGCCCCAACCGCGATGCAAGCGGGCACTGCGGCGGAGCTTCGTAAAGCCTTCGCCAAAGCCCTTGTCTTCCATCGTATTGACCGTTCCCGAAAGCACAAGCGCATCGCTCAACTGCGACACTTTCGAAGCACGAACTTCGCGACCGTCCAAAAAAGCGCCGCCGCCATTCACCGCCCACACAGCGCTCTTCATCGCGGGCAATCGGATTACGCTTGCAATCGGAACGTTCTTGTGATAAAGGCCAATCAGCGTTCCGAACAAAGGCACACCGTGAATAAACGACTTGGTGCCGTCAATCGGGTCAATCACCCACTGGTATTCCGCATCCGGGCTTTCAATGCCGAATTCTTCGCCAATGACGCCAAAGCCGGGAGTTTCCTTTGCCCAGAATTTGCGGGCGAGTTCTTCCGTACCCTTGTCCGCAATCGTCACGGGAGTCTTGTCAGCCTTCCATTCGACGCCCACATCGTTCTGATAGAACTTGAGGATGTTCTCTTCGGCAAGTTCAGCCGTCTTGAGCGCAATCTTCAGGAGTTCCAAATTCTCGGGAGCGACACCAGCCTTTGCAATTTCGCGATTTTCCATAGCAAGCTCCTAGCCGACCCACTTCTTGACAAGCGAAACGAGGAGTTCGTTCTCTTCGGGCTTACCGACCGTGATGCGGATGTGTTCCGGCATGCCAAAGCTCGTAAGGCCACGAACGATCATACCGTTCTGTTCCAAGAACGAAACGAGTTCCTTAGCACGTTCACCGATGTGCACACAAATAAAGTTTGCCTGCGTCGGGAGCACCTTGAAACCAAGCGCACCAAGTTCGCGGTTCAAATATTCAAAACCAACGGCGTTGTTCTTGCGGGTCGTTTCGACGTGAGCAGTATCGGCAAGAGCCGCCACAGCAGCCACCTGAGCAGCCTGGTTCACGTCAAACGGCGGCTTGATTTTCCACATGGCACGGACGACTTCAACACTTGCCATCGCATAACCCACGCGGAGCCCTGCCAAGCCGTAAATCTTACTGAATGTACGGTTCAGGAACAAGTTCGGGTATTCCGAAAGCAACGGAGCCATCTTCGGATAATCCGCAGCCGTTGCAAATTCAGCGTAAGCTTCGTCCAGGAACACGAGAACGTTCGACGGCACTTTCGCAAGGAAGCTGCGAATTTCCGCTTCGGTGTAATAGTGACCGGTCGGGTTGTTCGGGTTGCAAATGAAAGCGACGCGAGTCTTGTCATTGACGGCTGCTGCGAGCTTATCCAGCGAAGCCTTTTCATCGCCTTCGCCAACGCCAATAAAATCGGCACCGTTCGAAAGCGTCGTAAACTTGTACACGGAGAACGTCGGCGTAATGCCCACGCAATTGTCACCCTGGCGGATAAAAGCCTTGCCCACCATGTCGATGATTTCATCGGAACCGTTACCAATCACAATCTGGTTGGTCGAAACGCCATACATCTTTGCAATGGCATCAATGAGCTTCGGAGCATCGCCACGCGGATACAAGTGCAACGAATTTGCAATTTCATGGAACGCTTCCACCGCTTTCGGAGAAGCACCCAACGGGTTTTCGTTAGACGCAAGCTTTACAACATTCTTAAGACCATAACGTTCACGAATTTCGTCGATGGACTTGCCTGGGACGTAATCGGAAAGTTTTGAAAGTTCTGGACGCGGTTCGACCACAAATACCTCCATTTTAACGCGTGTAAATTTAGCTTTTACCGAGCGATTTATCTAACTTTGATGGACATGAAACACATTCTTTGCCTGCTATTTGCGATTTTAGTAACAAATGCTTTTGCAGTGGACCATTTCTGGGACATGCGCTACAACTTTGGTCCCGAAAGCCGCCCCTCTCCAAAGATTGGCGTCGGTCTCGGCATCCGCTCGCCGTTCAATTCCGATGTGCTTTTTCCCATCAACTTCACCACTAGACTCAACAAACAATTCGACGTCGGTGCAAAGCTCGACATCAACACTTACGGTCAGCTCGAAGAAATCAACACTGCCTTGGACATCGGTGTCCGTTACCGCTACAGACCAAGTTCATTCATCGCATTTGACGGCTACCTCGACTTGAGCGAAACAAGCCAGAGCGCATTGGCATTCACCATCGGCACACAACAGTTTATCGCGAAGTGCTTCGCAAACTACTACGAACTCCGCGCAGGTTTCCTTGACGGTGCAACCGGCAAAGACGGCTACGTAAAGTTCTCGGCATCCATGATTCCGACACTTGTTTTTGGACAAGTCCTCCGCATGTTCCTTGAAGTCACATCATCGACTAGCGTGGGTAACCTGAAGGAAGATTTCATGGTCGACATTATCCCGAAGATTGAACTTACCTTTGGCGGTACGCACGTCCGTATTGACTTCGACGTGGGCGTTATGCAAGAAAAGAACAATGATCGCAAGACCATTGCTCTTTACGTTATGACAGCTTTATAAGTAGGAATTACTTCACCACAAACATTCCGTCCTTGTAGTCCACGACAGCGGGCTTTGCCGCACTCACGGTTCCCGAGAGAATTGCGTGGCTCAACGGACGTTCTATGTTGCGTTCGATGTAACGCTGAATCGGGCGAGCACCGAATTCCGGCTGGTAAGCACCTTCCGCAATTGCATCAAGTGCCGCATCCGAAAGCGTAAGCACCAAGTCCTGACGGGCAGCGCGGTTCGCCAAATCCGCAAATTTGAGTTTCACGATTTCGCGAATTTGCTTCTTCGAGAGGCTCTGGAACACAAGCACTTCGTCCAAACGGTTCAAGAATTCCGGGCGGAAGAATGCATGCAAGTCGGCTTCGACATCCGCAAGCGCAACCTGCGGCGGTTCACCGTTCTTGGCGTTAGCCGCACTCAAGCGGAACTTCTCGGCACCCAAGTTCGAGGTCATCAAAATCAAGGTGTTCTTGAAGTTCACCGTACGGCCCTTGCCGTCCGTCAAACGACCGTCATCGAGAACCTGCAACAGCGTATTGAACACGTCCGGGTGCGCCTTTTCGATTTCGTCGAGCAAAATCACGCAGTACGGATGCGTACGCACAGCTTCGGTCAGCTGGCCACCTTCTTCGTAGCCCACATATCCCGGAGGAGCACCGATCAAACGGCTAACGCTATGCTTTTCCATGTATTCGCTCATGTCGATACGGACAAGAGCATTTTCGCTATCGAAAAGTTCCACAGCCAATGCCTTTGCAAGTTCCGTCTTACCCACGCCCGTCGGGCCCAAGAAGAGGAAACTTCCAATCGGCGCATTTTCACGGGAAAGACCGCTACGGTTACGTAAAATCGCTTCGGACACAGCTTCAACAGCTTCGTCCTGACCAATCACGCGAGCGTGCAGACGTTCATCCAAGTGCAACAACTTCGCCTTTTCACCTTCGCAAAGCTTTGTCACCGGAATACCCGTCCAACGGCTCACCACAAGGGCAATCGTCTCTTCGGTCACTTCTTCGCTCAAGCCACCTTCTTCGGCACTTTTGCGGAGCGCTTCGGTCTTTTGAGCGAGTTCCTTTTCGATGTTCACAATCTTGTTGTACTTGAGTTCAGCGGCGCGGTTCAAGTCGTAACGGGCTTCCGCCTGTTCCATCTCGTCCTTTGCAGCCTTCAAGGATTTCTTCAAGTCCTGAACTTCGGCAAATGCGGCACGGCGATCCTGCCAGCGTTCCTGCATCTGCTTGACGGCAGCATCAGTCACAGCAAGGTCTTCACGGAGTTCTTTCAAGCGCTTGACGCTTGCTTCGTCCGTTTCCTTCGATAGCGCCTGCTCCTCGATTTTCATCTGGAGTT
>Ga0256407_10006096_pt1 | contig 18831 bp, 13 predicted proteins | sample RumenRJG_04DNA_FD_193489 | JGI IMG/M metagenome (GOLD analysis project Ga0256407, IMG submission 193489) | Bovine rumen microbial communities from Lethbridge, Alberta, Canada - RJG_04 | ecosystem: Host-associated > Mammals > Digestive system > Stomach > Rumen | place: Canada: Alberta... | reverse complement strand
TAAAAAAGGAAATTACAAAAATAAAAGAAAAAACAATATTTGATATTTTAACCTTAAAATCACAACGTAAAAATTTAATAATTCATGCATATTTATGGTTAGCATCATCAATAAATTTCTTTGGTATAATATTAAACCTCAAAACAATGAAAGGAGGATTTTTTGCTAATAGTATATCAGCTTTTATAGGAGAAGCAATATCAGAATTATTTGCAGGAATTTTCTCAGATAAATTAGGAAGATTACCTTGTATGAAATATCCTGCTTTTATTGGTTCAATTTCTTTTATTATATATTTATATGTTCCTGATAATTTTAAATTTATTTTTGTATTTGGAGCAATGTTAGGTAATGCTTCAATGTTTGCTATTATTTCTATTTATACTCCTGAAGTTTTTCCTACTCCAATTAGAGGATTAATTTGTGGTTATACTAATATTTTTGCAAGGATAGGACCTTTACTTTTACCTTATTTAACTGAGATTTTGGGAGATGGAGTTAATTGGATTTTTATTATTGGTGGTTTTGGTTGTGGGATTGTTTGCTTTTTTATAGAAGAAACTTTAGGTAAGGAATTACCTAATATTATTCCTGAGGATGAGGAGCTGAAAGATAATTTTTTGAGTGGTGATGAAAATGTTAGGGAAAGTTATAAAAAAATAAATCATAGTTATCATGTTAAGTCTATGAAAAGTGGTAGATTTAAAATTTAAAATTTATATTATAATAATTCTATTACATTAATATATCATATTATTTAAATTTAATATTTAAATAAAAGTTTTTTAAATTAATTTTTTTATATTTTTGAATTAAATTTTAAAAATATATACAAAAAAATATATTTAAATTAAGCTATAACCATTTATAAAAATATATTCATCACAACAAATTAATTCCAATGAAGAAAAATAATTTAATTAACCCAAACTTTAATAGTTCTATCATTACTACAACTAATCATCATATCATTAAACTCAACAATATCATTAATTCTAGTTTTATGAGCATCAATTTCAATAATCATTTGAAATTTAAATTCAACACTCCAAAATTTAATAAAACCATCATCACCAGCAGAGCATAAATCACCATTTTTCAACTGAATAATAATACTAATCCCATTAAGATGAGCATCTCTAATAACAAAATCAGGTTGATATTCACCTTTCTGAAAAGTATCTTCAGGGATATTAATATCAGGAATATTTCCCAATTTATAAATATAAATATCTAAATTAGAATTAAAAACAATTCTCCCATCAAATAATTGAATAACACATTTACTATTAATGGCTTTGAAAGTAAATTCCAATTTCATTTCTTTACCATAAGAAACAATATTCCCAGTATTATCTTCACTTATAGAAAGTAAATTACCATTTTTTAATTCAATAATACACCAAATTGTTTGATTATGAGGATAAAAATTATATAAATCTTTCCCATTTTTAATATTCCAAATAATAACTTGTCCATCAGCAGAACAAGAACATAATTTTTTATTTCTTAATATTAATAAACAAGTAACTGTACTTTTATGACCTACTATTGTTAATAAATCATCAGTTTCTATATCTTCAATGAAGATTCTTCCTTCTGTTGTTCCTTGGATTAATTTTAATCCATCTTTTCTATATATGATTGCTGCTGTGTATATTTCTTTTTCAAATTCTACTGATTCAGGAGTATTTTCTTCTGATATATTTAATATTTGGTATGTTGTTGATGAACATACTAGAATTCTATTGTTTTCTATTGGGAAGATTTTTAATATTTCTGTTGCTACGTTTTTTAGGATTAAGTTACATGTGTTATATGGGGATGTTAATTTTGGGGAACAACAACCCATTTTTTTTTATTTAGAAGTTATTTTTTTTATTTTTTAATTTTGAAAATTTAAAAATAATATTATTAATATAATAATCTTTATATTATTTTTAATTTATTAAATATACAATTAAATATAATATTATTTATTCAATTTTTTAATTTTAATAAAAGGCACTTTTCTCAAACCAAAAGACCTAATAACCTTTTCCTTACCCAACTTTTCCATATTTTCCAAATTATCAACATTATTAATTTTACTAAACATATATGAAAAAATATAACTTTTATAAGCATCCTGTGCTAAATTTTCAAAAGCGGGATTAGAATTAATCAAAGTTTCAAACTTATCTTGAATATCAATAATTTTACTTTTATCAAATTCATATTCTTTTAAAACAATATTCTTCTCTTTTAACCTTTTTAACATATCAATTTCATTATCCATTAAAATTAATAGTGATTTACCATAAGAATTAGGACCTCTTGCAGTTCTCCCAACACGATGTAAATATTCATTTGGACTTAAAGGTAAATCATAATTAATAATCCAATCAACTTGAGGAAAATCTAATCCTCTTTGAGCAATATCAGTACATAATAAAATCCCTTTTTCAATTTGTAAAAAATTTTTATATATTTCTTCTCTTATTGATTGTTTTAAATCACCATGTATTGATTTTACTTTTATACCAACGTAATTTAATAAATCATTATAAAATTCTACTTCTTTACATGAATTGAAAAAAATCATTATTTTTTTTGATTTATTTTTTTTTATAAAAGTATATAAAAATAAGAATTTAATATCACCTGATAATTTAATAAAACCTTGATCTAAATTAGATAAAGTTGGTGATTGATTTAATTTACTTTCTATTTTAATATAAATTGGATTTTTTAAAGATAGTGTATTTAAATTTTCAACTTTTTGATTTAAAGTTGCTGAAAAAAGTAAAGTTTGTCTTTCTTTTGGAATTTTATTTAAAATTTCTTTTAATTCATCTTCAAAACCATTTTTTAATATCATATCAGCTTCATCAATAATTAAAATACATAAATTATTACAAGAAAACCCTTCAGTTGAATTTAAATGATCTAATAATCTCCCAGGAGTAGCAATTAATAAATTAATACCTTTTATTAATTGTTTAGTTTCTTTTTTTCTATATCCACCTCCAATAATTAAACCACAAGTTTTTTTAATATTAAAAAGTAATTTTTTTGAAATTGAATAAATTTGAAAAGCTAATTCTCTTGTTGGAGTAATTACAATTATTCCAACTCCTTGTTTTTGAGAAAAATTTGTTCTTATTAACATTTCCATTGATGGTATTATAAATGATAATGTTTTACCTGAACCTGTTTTTGCTGTGCATAATATGTCTTTTCCTTTTTGAGCTATTGGTATTGTTTTTAATTGAACTTCTGTTGCTGTTGTGTAACCCTCTTTTGATAAGGAATCTATTGTTTCTTTTGTTAGTGACATTTCAGAAAAGAGAGTATTTGAGAAAAATTTGTCTTTTAATTCTTCTTTTTTTAATTTTTCCATTTTTTAGGATAAAAATTTTTTTTAATTATATTTTTTAGTTAATTATTTTTATTTATTATGTCTATTGTTAATAATATTGAATTTGATTTGTTGTTTAATGCAAATAAAACTAATGATTTAGTTATTATTAATTCTATGTTGAAAGAAATAATTTTTCAATATAAAAATAATATTGAATATATTAAAAATATTTTTCCTTATTTGAATAATAGTAATAATAAAGAAATATTAAAAGAAAATATTAAAAATATTATTAAAGAAAATTTAAAAGAATTTGTAAAAAAAAATAATAAATTAAAATTAGAATGTCAAAATATTGAATCAATATATAATAAAAAAATTGAGGAAAAAAATGTTGAATTATTCCCATTAATACATATACTGAATAAATTAAAAGATGAAAATTTTATTTTAAGTAATTCTATAATGATGAAAGATTCATTTTTAAGGATTTATAGAAATAATATAAAAAAATTAAGAGAATTATATTATTATGGACATGAAGAAGAAAATAAAGAACGTTATTTATTATATAATAACAAATTATATTATGAACATATAAAAGAATTAGAAAAGTTTCAAGAATCATTAAATAAATATTCTAAAAATTTAAATAAAGAGAGCATTAGTAATAGAAATTTAGAAAATGAAGCAAAAAAATTAAAAAGAATGTTAAATCAAAATCCTAATTCAAGAATATTAAATACTGAAACATTTTATTTTAATAATATTTTATATCAAGATGAAGAAATAGAAAATTCTTTAATTTTTAATGATTTAGAAAAAGAAATAGAAATATCTAATTCTTCAAGTTTTTCTGATGATGAAAGTTATATAAATTATGATTTAGAATTGAATTTAAATCTTAATTTAAAAGAAATTAACAATTCAATTAATTCAAATTTTTTTCAAGATTTAAATAAAACAAAAATACCTTTAAAAAATAAAATATATACAAGTGATTATAAAGAGCAAAAAATTCCACAGTTAAATTTAAAACAAATTAAAAGTAATAAGATAAGAGTTAATACTGAAAATAATTATAATTATTTCAAAAATGATAATAATAGTGTTCAATATAAAATAATTAAAATGAAAAAAAAAATTCAAAGACAAAAATTAAAAATTAAAAAATATACTGATATTATTTCTAATTTCAAATCACATTATATAAAAATGAAAATATATATTAAAAGACTTACCTTATCCTTAAATAATGAAAATATAAATGTTCCAAAATTAATAATTTAAATTTTGAAGAAATATAAAAAATTGTAATACTATAAATTTATAGTTGATATAAATTAAATAATTTTATTAAAAATTCATATATATTAATAATTATTATTTTTATAATAATAAAATATTAACTAAAAAAAATTTTTTAAATGGGTTTAACAATGTGTGTATGTGATAATAAAATAAAAAATGATTTAGTAAATGATGATTTAATGGTAAATGTTCCAAATAATAATTCATCAAATAATAATTTAATAACAACTCCAGAAACTGGAAATAATGGATTAGAAAATAAAGAAGAAAAAGAAAATGAAAATGTTAAAGAAAATAAAAATGAAAAAAAAGAAGATGATATTTTATCTGTAAATAGTATAATTCCAGAACAAAAACTACATTCTAAAAATAATAATGAAATTATGTTTATTGGTGATTTACAAAATAATGAAAATAAAAATGAAATATCTTCTTTTGCAACTTTAACAAGATTAAAATTAAATTTTTATAAAGATAAAGCTCAATTTATTTCTATGAAAAGACCAATTTATTCTTTAAATCTTAATCAAATGTTAAATGCTGATTTAATAAAAAATAATGATAATAAATTACTTTTATGTATTACTTTATTAGAAAATGAAGAAAAAAAAATTTTTGAAACAAAAACAAAAGAATTATTATTTAAGTGGTTATGTGTGTTAAATTATTTTATTCCTTTAAGTCAGGTAAATTAATAAAAGAGTAATTTTATATTTTTTGTATAATATTTTAATAAGATTAATTTTATATAACTTTGTATTATTTATTACCAACTTGTATTAAGATTTTATTTTTAAATATTTAAAGTTATACTTAAAATTACAGGTTTATGGTCAGAAAAAGACATTTCTGATAATGATGAATAATTTTCACATTTATAATTATTTAAATTAATATTATAAAAAATTCTATCTGTATATGAAGGAATATGATCTTCATTATCAATTTTATATTTATAACCTGATATATTTTCAACTTTATAACTTGGTTCAAATTCAATTTTATTTTCTTTAAAATTACCCATTTTAATTTCTCCTTTTTCAATTGAATTATTCCATTGATCAAAAGGTAAAATTTCTGATTTAATACCTTTATCAAAAGGTAAATTTTTAGAATCTTCTAATGATATTTCACTTCTAGAATTAAAATCACCTAAAAAAACACATACATTAAATTTATTTATTGCATCCCATCCTTTATATATATTTAAAGTATTAAACATTTGATTATAATTTTTAATATTAATATTATTTGTAATTGTATTAAAATGTTGAATTCTTATGGAATGTTTATTTTTAAATGCACATAAATGACAATTTATAAATAAGAATTTAATATTAAATAATTGAAACCAAATATAATTTGCTCCTTTATTTGGAATATAACCATAAAATCCAGTTTTAATACTATTACAACCAATAAATCTTATATTTGTTTTGTCTTTAATTAATTCTTTTTTTATAAAAATTATTAAATGTATTGGACCTAAAGTCACTGATTTTAATTGAATTAAATTATATTTTTTAAAATAATTTTGAAGTAAATCTTCCCAAGGTTTTTTATCTGCAATAAATATAGATTTTAAAATTGATCTTAAACATTCTTGTGTTCCTATAACATATAAATCATAATTTTTATAATTATCAAATAAATCAGAAACTTCTTTTTCAGTTGGACTTAATCCATGTAAATTATAAGTAACACAAAATATTTTTAATGTTTGGTTTTTATCCATTAATAATAAAAAAATTTTAAATATTTAAAATTGAAAAAATATTTTATATAATAATTTTAAATAAAATTAATACTCTTTTTTAAAAATTAAATTTTTCCTTTATAGCTTCAATTATTTTATATTTTGATTCAGGTTCTAAATCATTTTCATAACAAAATTTTTCAACTTCTGTTTCCATATTATCACTTTTATGTAAAATTAATTTTTTTTGTTTATTATCAATATTAATTTCAAATATATATCTAACTTTTCTTTTTTGATTATCTCCCAAATTTTTTTTTTCAAATTTATTAAAAGTATTTTTATAACTACCAAATTCATTATCAAATTTAAAACTTCTAGTTGAATCTTCATTAATTTCAATTTCTCTTAATAATTCATCTTCATTTCTATTATTAATTGAATTACTTATACCTTTTGATACTAAATATTTAGTAATTTTTTTTTGTTTTCTATTATTTTCTAATTCTTCATATTTTTTATTTAAAGATTTATCATTAATTAAAGGATTATTTACAAACATTTTACTATTATATGGAGTTAAATTAGGGGAAAATATATTATTATTTACTTCTTCATTTTCTTTCATACTTTGTGTATTTTCATTATTTTTTTTTCTTTTCATATATAATCTTTCTGAAAATCCTCCTGAAACTGATCTATTTTTTTGTAAATTTTGATTATTTGGGAAAAATGTACATTCTTTCATTTCTTCTTTTTCTTCTTTTTTTCTTTCATTTTCTAAATATTTTTCTCTTTTTTGTCTAAATAAATCATAATTTTTTACTATACTTGTATGTTTTTCACTATTATTTTCATAAAATGAATGATGATTTAATTTTGGTTTAAATGTTAAATCTTTTTCTTTATTTTCTATTATACTCATTGTTGATCTTGAAATTTTTTCTCTTTTTGTTAAACTATTTATAAAGTTATCTGAAAATAATCTAAAATCTATTTTTATTTTATCTGTAATTTTTGGTTTAATTTCAATATCATTTTTTATAAATTGAAAATTTTTTTTCATAAAATGAATTTGATTATCACCATTATATAATCTTAAAATTGATAATAAAAATAATAAAAATTTATGTGAATCAATATTTTTTTCTTGTTCAAATTGTTTTGATTCTGTTATTATTTTCCATCCTTCTTTTGAAAGTAGTAATTCTTTTTCAATATCATTTGAAAAATTTGATAAATTGGAATAATCTTTTATTGTAAATCCAATTTTATTAAGTAACAATAAATACTCATTAAAATTCAATTTAAAATTATCTTCTGCTTTTTTATTAAAAAAATTATTAATTTCTGATTCATATTTTTTTAATAATTGTTGTCCAATCATATCATTACTATTAGAATTAATAATTATTTTATTCTCATTTTTATAAATTATTTTTCTTTTTTCTTCTAATTTTGATTTATATTTTTTTGAATCATCATATAATTTATTAAATATTTTACTTATTTGTTGTTGATTATTTGAAGGAGATCTTGGTTTAGTATTTACAATATTTTTTTGTTCATTTTTTATATAACCATTATATAATCTTGTAAAAGTATCTTTATTACTATTATAATTAGTAGATTTTAAAAGAATAATTTTATTTGAATTCGAATTTGTTAATGGAATATTCCTTATTTTTGATGTTCTTTCTGTTTCTATTTTTTTCTTTAATGATTCTATATCTTGTTTCCTTTTATCATTATAATTTTTTTGTTTTTCTAAAAATGAATCTAATTGAGTTTTATTCATAAATTCTTTTTTTTTTGGTTCTGTTGAAGTATGATTTTTATTTGTATTAGTCATATTATTATTATTTAATAATTTTTTTCTTTCAACTTCTTTAACATTTCTAGAAAGAAAGTCTTTTCTTAATTTTTTATTTTTAGCATCAAATTTGTTTGAATAATTTGTTAAAAAATTTTCATTTGTAAATGATTCATAATTATATACATTTTCCATACCTTTATTTTTTAATAATTTTTCAAACATTTGTTCAGATAATCTTGTAAAAACAGATTTTTGTGTTGTTCTAGTATTTGGACTATTTGATGAAGGTCTAAATTTTTCATTTAAATTTTTTTTTACTATTTTTCCTTTTCCTATTTCTTTCTTTTTTGATTTTGAATTAAATATTTTTTGAGATTTAGTTTTATTTTTTACTGAATTATTCGTATCATAATTAGTTGGTAAAGTATCTTTTTCAGTTTTTAATGTTTGAACTATATTATTTTTTTCTTTTATTTCTTTTTCATTATCTGAATTATTATCTGATTCATTGTCATAATCAATAATATCATCATCTTCAACACTATCATTTTCGACATTACTCATAATAAATTATATAAAATGGAAAAAATAACTTTTATATGTTTAATTAATTTTTATCTATAATAATAATAATTTTTAATTTTTTTCTATTAAATGTGGAATACATTATCAGAAAAATTTAAATTAGATGAAGAAATACCAAAAGTTATAAATAATATATATAAATTTGATACAATAACAAAAGTACAATATATAGTAATAAATGAGTTTTTAAAAAATGAAGATGTAATAGTAAAATCAGTCACAGGTTCTGGTAAAACATTATCATATATAATTCCATTATTTCAAAGATTAATAAATTATTCAAAAGAAAATCAAGAGTATAAAAATCAAACATTAGCATTAATACTTCTTCCAGCAAGAGAACTTTCAGAACAAATTTTAAAAGATATTTCAAATTTTGTAAATAATATCAAATACAAATTTACATATCAATTATTAATTGGAGGTAAAAAAGTAGAAAATGATATTGAAAAATATAATAATCAAATACCAAATATAATTATTGCAACTCCAGGTAGATTAATTGATATTGATGAAAAAATAAATATTAATTTCCATGATTTACAAATTTTTATTTTAGATGAAGCTGATAAAATGTTAGATATGGGTTTTGAGGTAGAAATTTCATATATTTTATCTAAAATTCCTAAACAAAGAAGAACTGGTTTATTTTCTGCAACAGTAACATCAAATGTAGAAAATATTATAAAAGCTGGAATGAGAAATCCTATATTTATTGATATTATTATTCAAAATAATAAAACAAATGATATTTTTATTACTGAAAATGATTTAAAGAAACCAATTAATAAACAAGGTTCTTTTTATAAAATTATACCATTTAATATTGAAAATAATAAAATTAATAATTCTATTCAAGAACTTCCACAAGGATTATATCAATATTATTTGACAGTTAAAAATATTAAATATAAAATTCCACATTTAATTCATATTTTAAATATGATTTATAATGCAGGTGAAAATAATAAAATAATGATATTTTTAAGTACATGTAACTCTGTAGATTATTTTAATTTATTACTTCCATTAATATTTAAAAAATTATCAATGAATGATTTTTCAATATCAAAACTCCATTCAAAAATAAGTCAAAATAAAAGAAATAAAGAATATAAATCATTTAAAATTGAAAGTAATAATAGATTAAATATTTTATTATCAACAGATTTAGCATCAAGAGGAATAGATATACCAAATATAGATATGATAATTCAATTTGATCCTCCTAAAACTGATGATAGTTATATTCATAAAGCAGGAAGAACTGCAAGAGTTGGTCATAAAGGAACAAGTCTTTTATTTTTAAATGAAAATGAATTAACTTTTTTAAATTATATGAAACAAAAAGGAATTATTATTCAAAAATGGGAAGATCAAAATATTAAAAATGAAGAAGATGTTGATTTAATTATTCCTTTTAATGAAAAAAATGGAATTTCTGTTTTAAAATGTATTAAAGATATTAATATTAGTGATAAATGGATTTATGATAAAGCTGTTAATACTTTTATTTCTTTTTTAAGATTTTATCAAGAAATTGAATTAAAGTATATTTTTTATTATCAAAATTTTGATATTGGAAATTATGCAAATTCACTTCAATTACTTAAATTACCAAGATTAAAGAAAAAAGATTATGATTCTGTTAAAAATTTTATACCTGATGATAATATTCAACCTAAAGATTTAGTTTATTTAAATAAAAATATAGAGAAACAAATGAATGAAAAAAAAAAGAAAATTGAAGAAAAAATGGATTTGATTCATCAAAAAAAAAGAGAAAAAGAAGAAGAAATGAAATTAAAAGGAAAAAGAAATGATGAAAAAAATAGAAGTAGAAAAGAAAAAAAAGAAGCTAAAATAAAAAGTATTTTGGATGAATGGGATGATTTAGCTGATGATAATAAATTATATAAAAAATATAAAAAAGGGAAAATTACTAAAGAAGAATATGAAAAAGCTTTATTAAAAATTTAATAAATAAATTAATAAATAAAAAAAAATATTTAATTATAAATTATTCATATTTTATATATTTAATTTTTATTAATTATCTGTTTTTTTCTTTCCAAAATCTTCCATTTGTTTTTTTAATGTATTTATTTTTTCCATTATTTTATCTGAATCTATCATTTGAGAGTTTTCTTTTTTATCATTATTATAATGATTTTCTTGAATATTTAATTTCTTTTCATATTCTTTTAATTTTAATGCTGCTAAATGATTTTCTTGATAAAATAATTGTAAATTTTTTTTCAATTTTTTATTTTCTTTTTTTAATTGATTATATAATATATCAATTTCTTCAAATTTATCTTTAAATATTAATAATTTATCAATTCTTGCTTTATATTCGATTTTATCACCTTCATGTTCATTTATTATATTATTTAATTTCTCAATTTGAAAATTTAAATTTTCAATTTTATGTTCTAATTGACTAATTTGAATATTATCTTTTTCATTTTTTTCATGTAAATTTTTTAATATTTTTTCATTATTATCTAAAGAAATTTTTAATTTTGAATTTTCATTCATAACATCTTGAGTATTTAATTTATATTGACAAAGTTGAGTTATTTGTTCCATTAAATTTTTATTAGTCTCTGATAATTGTTTTATTTTATTTTGAAGTATTTCATTTTCTCTTTGTAAAGTAAATACACTAACTTTCTGTTCTTCAGAATATTTTGGATCATTATATATATATTCTTTTTTCTTAACTTTAGAAGTATAATTCATTATTTGAATTTATTTTTATTTAATTAAAATTAATTTATTTAATGTTTAACAAATTAAAAAAATGAATAGTTATGATTTAGTTGGAACAATGAATAAAATTAAAAAGTATCAAAAAGATATGAATGAACTTGAAGATAAATATGAAAAAGTAATTAATTATATGAAAGATCAATCAATAAAAAAAGAAGATTTAAAAAAAGAATTTGATAAAAAAAATAATGAAACAATTGAATATAAAAAACAATCAGATGAACAATTAATTTCTTCAATTAAATCACAATTATCATCTCAACTTCAAAATGGGGAAAAACAATTTAAAGAATATGATGATGTAAATAAACAATTAGAAAATATAATAGAAGAATTATATAAGAAAATTAATAATTTTGATTCATCAATAAATCAAAAAATTTATAATTATGATGAAAAAATAAAACAAAAAGATGAAATTGAAATAAAAAGAGATAAAATAAAAGATAATTACAATGCAGCATTAGAAGAAAATAAAAGATTAAAAAAAGAAATTGAAACTAGGAATGTTTATATTGCAGGTTTAAATCTTGAAATTGAAGATTTATTAAAATTAATTGATAAATTAACAGCAGAAAGAATAAGATTAAATAAATATTTTTTAAAATATTATGATAAATTTAGTGAAAAAGATAAAAAAAGAATTAAAGAACTTGAGAATGAAATTTATCCAGAATTTGAAAATAAAAATAAAGATAAAATCAAACAAATTGAGCCAGAAGATGAAAAAATTAATATTGAAAATAATATAATTAAGGTATCAAAAAAAATAAATAATATACCAAAACAAGTAGGAGGACCAATTTTAAATGAACAAGAATATCAATTATATAAAAAAGAATTATGTAAAAGAGCTTATCCACATTATCATAAAAAAAAATGAAAAATAATATTATATATATATAATGTATATAAATTTAAAAAAATAAATAAATATAAAAAAACAAATAAATAGATAAATTATATATATTTTTAAATACTATAATCTGTATTATAAATTAAGATATATAATATTATTTTAAATAAATTTCAAAACAATTAAAAAAATTTTTAAAATTATAAATATAAATTTAACAATTAAATAAAAATAAATAAAACTAAATTAAATAAAAATAAATTAATAAAATAATGGGAGATGAATTATTTGATGAAGATGATTCAAATAAATATGTTCCAGAAGATCTTGATTTAGATTTAGATGAAGATTTAAAAATAGAAAATAAAAAAGATGAAGAAAAAAAACAAAATAGTAATTACATTCAAAATAATGAAGATGAAGATTATAATGATTTTGAAGATCATGGTTATAATTTAGATTTGCAAGATAATCACGAAGATAATATAATAGATAAAATATTAAATTCTTCTGAAAGAAATGAAGAAAAAAAAGAAAAAAATAAAAAAAATGAAAATAATAATAATAATACTAAAAAAAATAATAATATTAATAATAATAATAATATTAATAATACTAATAATAATAATAATGATAATACTAATAATAATAATAATGATAATATTAATAATAATAATACTAATAATAATAATACTAATAATAATACTAATGATAATAAAAATAATAATGAAATGAAAAAAGATTTAATTGGTTATGAAGAAGGAAATTCAATATCAACAATTAAAACAAATAAAACTCCTAAAAATAATAAAGTAATAATTGAAAAAGAAGTTGTAAATCAACCTTTATCAAAAGTAGAAATTGCAGAAGCAAATTATTATGTTCTTAAAACAGAATTAGAAAAAATATTAGAAAAAGATGAATTTGACTCAGTTGAAGAAATATCAAATCAAAATGAAGAAATGATTAATTATTTATCTAAATTAAGTACTACTTTATCTACTTTAGTTGATAATTCTACTAAAGAAAAAAATGATAAAATTAAAAATAAAAATGAACAAAAAGAAAAACAGGAAAATAAAATTATTGAAGTTTATAAAAGAGAATATTTAAGATTAGAAAATAGATTAAAACAATTAACATCTCCTATATATAAAGAAGGTTTAAAAAGAGAATTACAAAATTTAGATAATGAAATACAAAAAAAAGAATCTCAAAATAAAAAATTAAAAGCTTATCAAAGACAAAGTGAATTATTAATAGAAAAACAAAGTAAAAATTTAGGAAGAGAACAATTTGAATTAAAAAGATTAAAAATGGATTTAAATAATATAAATTCTCAAAAAATATTAGTAATAGAAAAAATAAAAAAAAATAATAATATCATTCAAGAAAATTATGCAAGAATTACTCAATTAAATGAATGGCAACAAAAATTAGAAAAAATAGCAAAAGAAATGTATGATATTCAAGAATATGAAAATATTCAATTAGAAGAGGAAAAAGAAGGTGAAATTGAAAAAATAAAAGAAAATTTAATGAAAAAAATAGAAATATATGAAAAAGTAATGAAAAGTAATAAAAATAAATATGAATCTGAAATTTCAAGGAATGAAAAAACAATATTTAATTTAGAACAAAGAAAATTAGAATTAATTCAAAATTATAGAGCTGTTATTGGGGAAGAGGCTTTTCAAAAATTACTTAATGAAAATAAAGAAATGTTTGAACAAAATATTAATATAGATGATAATTTTGTTGATAATAATGACAATAATATTAATAATAATAATAATAATAATAATAATAATGACAATAATATTAATAATAATAATAATAATAATAATAATAATGATAATAATAATAATAATAATAATAATATTAATGTAAATAATAGTAATAATGAAAATAGAATTTCTCAACAAGATAATAAACAATTGAATATTAGTTTTGGTAATCTTGAAAATAAAAATAAAAATTATGTTAAATCTGAATCAAATGGACAAAAAATAATTAAAAATGAAGATTCTAATAATATAACAGAAAATAATGAAATTATTGAAAGTAGAAATAATGAAAAAGAAATAAAAGAAGATGATAATAATAAAAGGAATGATGTACCATTATTTTTACAAGATTATGTTGAAAAAGAAGAAGAACAAAATAAAGAAGATGAAATAAGAAATTTAAATGAAATAGAAGATAATAATATAAATGATAATAAACAAAGAGAAAAATCAAATAATATTGCAATATATTCACAAGTTAAAGATATTCCTTTAAAAAAATCATATGATGAATTTGAAGACTTAGAAGAAATGAAAATATAAAATATAATAAATATAATAAATTTTTTTTATATATTAACAACAATTAATTGTTTTATTAATTTAAAGTTATTTTTATATTTCCCAATTGTGTCCATAAATTAAATCTATCAACATCTAATAAATTACAATCTTTTGCATAAATAATTCCTCTAAAAAATTTAGGACTTCCATAATTATTAACAAATAAATCTCTTATTTTAAAAGTATCAATTAATTTCTTTTTTTTTAAATTTATAATATAACCATTATCTTCATAATCATCATTTATATGTTCTTCTCCTCCAATTAAAATAATATTATTTTGATTATAAACATAAAAACCAAAATTAAATAAATTAGCATGATAACCTTCAATTCTTAATTCTTCCCATTTATCATTTTTTTTCCTATTTATTTTTAATATTTCAAAAATATAAGAAGTTTCCTCATCAGATTCACCACCAAAAGTAATAATTTTATCTTGTATAATTGTAATAGCTTTATGTGATTTTTTATGTTTTAATTGTGGTAATTTTTCCCAAATATTTTTTGATATTGAATATTTACAACATAAATTTGTTGGATTTGATTTATCTGTTTCTCCTCCTATTATAAATATATTATCTTTGTGAATTATTGTATCCATATCATAATATAAATATGGAATTTCATTTAAATCAGTTTTTTCATTTATTATAAAGTTAAATTTATAAAATTTTTTACTTTTTTTTTTATCACCTAAACAATATACAATTTCACCATTTCTTTCACATTCAAAACATTTTGATGTAAATGTAAAATCTTTTGGAAATTTTGAAAATGTTTTTAAGTTTGAATTATATAATTTATGTATTCCATATTTATTTTTTAATTGAATAAAATGTGAATCTAAATAATATGTGTTACTTAAAAGTGTGTGAAAATATCCTTGACTAAAATATTGTATTAAAAAATAAGTAAATTTATTTTTTGCCAAATTTAATATATATTTTTGATTATCATTTATATCTGTTACTTTTGTTCTGAAACATTGAAAAAACATTAAATAATTTGAAAATAATTTATTTAATAATGAACCCAAATAATTTTTTTCATTATATTCATCTATGTTATTTATTTTATTTATTAAATAATCAATTTTATTTTTTGCTTTATTTCTTAGTCTTGAAACAGTAGAAAAAGAAATTAATCTATTAAATAAAGTTTCTTTAATATTATTCCAAATATTATTCTTTTTAGAAAAACAATTTAGCACAAAGGATTTTAAAAAAACAGACAATATATCTTTTATTTCTTTTAACTTTTTTTCATCAAAAATATATTTTTGACTTATTTTAAATATATGATCATTTAATTCAATTTGATTTTCTTCATGATTTTTTTTTGAATGTTCTTCATTATTTAAAATAAGCATTCTACATTTTTGACAAAAAAACTTTTTTTTATTTTCTCCTTTGGCAGATAATTTTTTATTAAATTCCAAAATAGTAGAATTAATAAAAAAATTATTATTTTTTAACTTAATTCTCTTACTACAATAAGGGCATTTAAAATTAAAAGATTTTTCTTTATTTTTCTTTAATTTTTCCTTATCTTCATTTTGAATAACATTCATATAATTAGCAGAAGTCTCACTATCATCATTTGAATATAAAGAAGATTTTTCATCTTCACTTTCACTATCACTATCATCATCTGAGTCTTCTTCTTCTTCTCCTTCTTCAATTTCTTCATAATCTTCAGAATTTGATAAATTATCTTCATTATTATCTTTATTATTTTTTTTATTTTTTTCATTAAAATTTTTTTCATCATCACTTATTAAACTTATATCACAATCAAATTCTTTAAAATTTGTATTTTCTAAATTTCTTTGAAAGTAACTACAATTACTTTTTGAATTGTATGATTCACCATCATTTGAACATTCTTTTTTTATCTTTTCTACACATTGTTCACATAATGTATGTCCACATGGAAGAATTAAAGGTGTGTAACTTTCTGAAAAATCAAACATACAAATTGGGCATTTTACTTTTTCCATTTTGAATAAATACTTTATTTTTTTTTTCAAATAAAAAAAAATTTTTTTTTTATTTTTAAATTTTTAAAAATTAGTTTTTTTTAAATTGGAATCAATAATATATATAATTTTTAATTAATAAAATTTTTAAATAAATGTCTGAACAACATTTTTTCAATCTTTCTATTCCTTTTGAAGATAGAAAAGAAGAAATTTTAAATGTAATAAATGATTATTCTATTGATGATTTATATAAAAAATTTGCAAAAAAACAAAAATTAAATCTTAGAAATGAAGGAGATTATCCAATATATGAAAATCAAATTTATTCAATAACACAAAATATTTTTAAATGTAAAAATTGTGAAGGAACTTTATTTAATCCATGTCATCATTTACAAAATCAAAATAATATATATTTATTAAAGAACTTTTTATTAAATTTAAAAAATAAATTTGATAAAATTCAATTTGATGTTCATGAAAATTCTGAAAATGATAATTTAAGTAATTTAGGAAAAAAAAGAAATGGAGATAATATTTTTAATCAAAATAATGATAAAATAAATAATGGATTATTGACTCGTGTTTTAACAAAAGAAAATTTTGTTAAAAATTATTTAAATTCAAAAAGTGTTTTATTTGAAATAGGAACTAATAATAAGAATTATAATTTATCATTTAATTTTGTAGTTTTAAAAAGTGCTCCTTTAATTTCTGTAAAATTAATAATATGTTCAAAATATGAATTTAAGTCATGTGAAAAATTAGAACTTAAATTATATCATCAAGGAGAAAAAAAAGTAATTTATATTTTTTTTATAATTTAGTGGGTTTCATTAAAAAAAAATTATAATGATAAAACCATTGAAGAAATATTAGAATATTTTGATTTACAAAGTGAAAATAGTTTCAAATTAATTTATGATTTTGAAGACTTTAAATATTGAATTTATAATAAGTTATTTATATATTTTATTTATTTATTTTTAAATTTTTTATTATAGTTTGTGATTAATATTATTATTTGAATATTTAAGAAATAATTCTATTTTATCTTATTTTTCAATGCCTTAATTTGTTTATTTATTAATTTTTTTAATTATAATTTTCAAAAAAAAAAAATATAATTGTTTTAAATAATTTAAATTTATTTTAATCCAATATAATTATAAAATAAAATTTTCATCAGGTGTCTTTTTACCAGATTTTAATGAACTAGTTTCAGAAGTATTTATTGAAATTTTATCAACAACTTTAACATCTTTGAAAATAGACATAACCATACAAATTTGAAAACCAGAAAATAAAATAAGGAAAACAATTTTAAGTGTAGTATATAAAGAAATTTTTGACATAATCTCAAGAGTAACTTGATTATGTTTTACTCTTCTAATAGCAGAATTTCTAATATTAAATTGAATCTTATTTAATTGTTTTAAAATATTATCAATTGCAGTTGCAAAATTATTTATATTCTTAACAGATAAAACTTGAGATTCTTTAATTTCTTCAGGAAATTCAAAAGTTATTGTTAATTTATCATTACTTCTATTTTTAACACAAAATTTATAATATCCATCTTCATGTGCTTTAAATGTTAATTTATCATGTTTTTTTTGTGTTCCTTCCCAAAGTTTTTTCCCTGAGGGTGTGTTTATTGTTATTAAATTTCCTTCTTCTTTTGCTCCTGATATATAATATATTATTTTGAAATTTTCATCTATAAATTTTTTTTGTAATATACATTCAGTTTTTCCATTGTCAACAAAGAAATACATTGAGTTGATTTTTACTATATTAAATATTATGATTATAATAAATAAGGTATTTTTTTTCATTTTTGTTTTTTTAAATATTATTTATATTTTTATTTTTAATTATTAATTTTAATATTTAAAATATTTTTTTCTTTATATATTATACAAAATATGAAAAGTTAATAATCTTTTAATATTAAATATATTTATTTTTAATTAATTTGAGACATTTTAATTATTTATTAATAAATATTAATTATAATTTAATATACAAATAATATAATTAAAAAGACATTTACAAATATAAAAACAAAAATAATTATAATTTTAATATTAATATTTGAATATACTAATTAA
>Ga0256407_10006095_pt1 | contig 18831 bp, 16 predicted proteins | sample RumenRJG_04DNA_FD_193489 | JGI IMG/M metagenome (GOLD analysis project Ga0256407, IMG submission 193489) | Bovine rumen microbial communities from Lethbridge, Alberta, Canada - RJG_04 | ecosystem: Host-associated > Mammals > Digestive system > Stomach > Rumen | place: Canada: Alberta... | reverse complement strand
CTTTCTCACGGTGCAGAGAGAAGTCAACGGGAATCGTGGTGCGGCCGTCGAAGTAGGCAAGTATCAACTCCTTGAAGCCCAGCACGCACTTGTGCTTCACATGGTCGAACACACGGCTGATTCCCTCTATCGACACACCAGTCTTCTCAAGCGTTGTGTCATCGATGATATAGCATCGGGGCTGCTCTGTCTCCTCAGCATGCTCCTTGCGGAGAATGGCGAAGAAGCGGACGCACATGCGGAGCAGCAGGATGCGCCAGTCCATCGTCTCACGGCCCATCATGCGATAATAGCAGTTCTTTCCTGTCTCCACCAGCGAGTGGAAGTCCTTGCGGTACATGCCGAAGATGCTCTCGCCGTTGAAACGGAACAGGCATAGCGAGATAATCAGCTGCAAGGCTGACACACCCTGCTGCTTCTCCAATCCAAGCCGGCGGAGGGTCTGGGACAGACCGAAACGTCCGAATGTGGACATAATATCGTGGTTCACTCGCTCTTTTTCGTTCAAAAGCTTGTACATCTCGTGAATTTTGTCTAATTTTGCAGTCATAACAGAAGTCTTGAATCCTTTCGCATTTGTTTTTTAGCGACTACAAATTTACGAAATTTTTCTCGATTTCTGTTATATTTTGACAACTATTTTATACTCAATCCTTCATTTTTAATTACCACGTCAAAGGGTTGGAAACTTCAGTATGCTAATTATTATCTATTTTTCACCCATGAAAGCACAAATATCGATTTTTATTCGTATCTTTGTGCTGTGTTTATGAAAAAACTATTCGTCTAAAGCAAAAATATGAAAGTAAAAGACCTGAAAATCCTTCCGAGTAAGGAACTGCAAAAATTACGCGATGTCTCAGAAATGGATGTTGCGGATTATCTGAATTTTATTGATGACAAGAAAAAGAAAGGCATTAAGATTAATAAGCCTTATCAAGAACTATACGACAACATCAAGGCTAATTGGGCTCAGATTCTGGCTATTCCTGTGAAACCGCAAGTACAGCAACCAGCTATAGACCCTGTTAAACAGAGTTTAGAGCCAATTCCTGTAGATGAACTGAAAATCCATTTTCCTTCTGACACAAATATTGTTGATAGGTTAAAGTCTGGTGGTATTGTTAATTTAGGGCTATTGTACGAAACTCCTATTGATAAGATAGGCAGATTGCCTTATATCGGGGCTACAACTCTTTCAAAGATCCTATCTATGAAGGATGACGTAACACACAATCCGAATGACTATATCGATGCCTGGCAAGATAGTCTAACGGTTCATGAGCTACCGTCCAATTACAACAGAAGTTTTGGACTGGAGCAGAATCTAAGGAACGCCATCATTGAATATGCAAAAGCCTTACAGCAGAATCTTCATAATAAGAGATATGTGCATACAACCCAGCAGTACAATACTTATTCTCTGCTGGCCTCGATCCTGCTACAATATTATAAGGACAAGAAGAATCTTGACCAAATAGCCCAACAAGAAGGGTATTCTCGGCAACATATAGAAACCACGAAAGGTAATTGTATCTCTGAAATGGTTAGTAGAGCAACCTTGAACATGAATTACAGACTAAACCAGAATCTTCTTGACTTGCTCCAATCTCTTAAAGACGAATGTCTTTTTGACCCTATCCATAAGTTTGAAGTATATTCAGGCACGTCTGACACGAGCTTCTTCAGTGAGTTGGGCTTTGACATTTTGGAGGTGATTAAAGATGTCACACTATTGATTCCAAAAGACACAAAAGGCACGTATAAAAAAGTATGGAATGTGGTAAATAAGACGCTGCAGGAAAACCCACTACCCACAGATATAGACGTCATTTATCAATTGGTGATCAATAGCAAGGAACTGGCAGATGTTGAATATGACACACTGTTCGTTGAAAAGATTCTAAAGAATGACAGCATCGTGGAAGACAAAGGTAACCATTCTATCCAAATAAAGAATGAATATCTATCGCACTCAGACCAACGCTTTGCCCGAATCATATATGAGGCTGGCAAGAAAATCACCACGTCAGAAGCAAAGGAGATATATGAAATCATATATAAGGCCGTACCAACTAAAGGACCTGCAAATGGGAAATATGGCATCTGTCTTGAAAACAAAAAGTATTGGTATTACGGCCAGCCGAGGACACCTATTCAGCAAAAGATTTCTGACTACGCTGAGAATAAAGAGGTTTTCTACTACCAAGACTTAGAACAAGAACTTCTACGCGAAAATTATACTATACCCCAAGCCATCAGGGTATATATTACCAATGTATGCGTTGCTGATAATAAGGATAAGAATCACTTCTGTCACAAGGATTACGTAGATAACTATCCGGCCTTCAGTTGGAGAAATCCCAATAAATACGGTTGGGGCAACTGGATTTTCAATGAGATAAAAAACATTTTGGACGATAAAGGTTCCTTGCCACTTCAAGAGATGATTGACGAACTGGAGGAGCGTTCACATGCAACAGACTACAGCAATGTACGACAGAGAATCCAGTACAACAATATGGCAGATTACTGCGGCGAGGATAAACCGTTTATCATAGAAGATGGGAATGTAGTCATCAATCAGCCTGTGTATGATGAGACTGATTTTGAGACCATCGGACTTCGTGGCGAAAAATATGCTTATTTCAAGCAAATCCGTTCTTTAGTCGCCAATGAAGTCAAGAAAGCAGAGGATGGCAGGATGAAACTGATGGACATTATTCAATTGGTCAATGAGCCGGTAGTTGATGATGAGCCACTGAACAGGAATGTAATTATCAGGGCCATAAAAGATGAACAACATCGATTCTCTCCTATTGATGTTGAATTGATCAACGAAGGTGGCACGCTGTATGCTCAATGGACAAAGCAGGAAATCGTGCCAGAACCAGTTTATGAAGTTAGTAGTTCAGCCATAACTGCCGAAGAAGATGTTGTCTTTGAAGTTAAGCAGACAGACGTCCGACCTGCCATCAGTTATCGTCAGATTGTTAATATGCAGGAGCTTACCCGTATATTGAAGCATGAATTGGCTTTCTTTGAAAGGTGGATGCAATACGAAAAATTTGACCTCGATACGTCAATCGACTCTTTTATACATGTTATTACTCATTCGCAAAACAAGAAGCTAAACAAAACACTACCGCAAAATTTGTATGAATACTGGTTTGCCAGTACAGATGCAGATAGTCGACATCAATACTTCGAAAACTTATTAGTTGATTTTGAGGCTTTACTAAAAGAATTATATTATTGCCGTTATGGAAAAGAAACTGAAACAAAGGGGTTAAGTGAATTGGCTATGTTTTTTGAAGGCTTGCCAGAAATGATGCTTTACACAAGAGACAACAAAGGCTTTTCACGTATAGTCTGCAATCTGCATTACTATAGAAACTTAGCAGCTCATGGCGTCTATATTGAGTTGAGCTCTTGGGAAACAGCCAAATGTATAGTTGAATATGTTGCCCTGTTCGTATATGTGGTAGCCAGATATTATAAGAAATAATAGCCATCTCTATCATGCCTATTAACAAAAATGCCATAGTAAGATATAAGATTTTGGACGAGCTACTAAGTAGCCGATACCATAATTATTCTCTCGACGATTTGACAGAGGAGGTTAATCGCCGTCTTGGAGAGATGCGGATTAATCCTGATGGGGATAATATAGGAAGGCGTACTATTGAGAAGGATATTCATTTTCTTGAAAAGGAAGATCCTTTCTGGGCTGATATCGACAGATATACCGTTGAAAGTTATGACTATAACAAACAAAAATATTATTGTAAACGATGTCTGAGATATGCTGACCCTTCATTCTCCATCTTCAAGAAAGAGCTAACCCCAGATGAACGTTATCTTTTGCGAGAACTGTTTTCTTTGTTTGGACAGTTTGATGGATTGCCCGAATTAGAGGGGCTGGAACGGTTGCGTCTGGGACTCCATTCTACAAAGAGAAGAAGGCCCATCATTTCTCTCACAAAGAATCCCCTGGTTAATACAACCTTCTTTGGAGAACTGTTCACGGCGATATCTCAACGAGTGGTCATTGAGTTGCATTATCACAGGTTTTCTGAGCCTGACAGGGATAGGGTCTATCATATAAATCCTTATTTGCTAAGAGAATATCGCAGCAGATGGTACTTGTTTGGCAAAGAGGTTGAGAAAGACAGGATGATGTGCTTTCCGATAGACCGCATAGACAGGATTGTACAGCTTCCCTCCTATAAATACATGGATTATGACGGAAACCAGAATGAGATATTCGAGGATGTCATTGGTGTGAGCATCTATGAGAATGAGCCTGTAAATATAATCTATTTCTGGGTCAGCGATTTTTCTGCAGACTATGTGTTGACCAAGCCTTTGCATGAATCCCAAAGGAATCTGAACAAGAAGACAGAGGAAGAGTTTCGGCAACAATATCCATCACTTCAAGGTGGTCGTTTCTTCCGTATCGACTGCAAGAGAAACTACGAACTCATTCGTGAGCTAACCTCTTACGGCAAAGAACTCCTCGTATTGGAACCATCCAATATCCGAGAAGAGATAAAGGCCCGTGTCAAGAGTATGGGTGAAGATTATGAGAAATTGCGAACTAAACGTTCGTAGTAATAGTGTAATTTTGCACAAACAATGAATAACGATATAAAATGAAACTATTATGGAAGAATTGAAAAAACATCTCAAATCATTTATTGATAATGCATCAATAGAATTAGGCAATTATCCGTTGAAAGATTATAGTAATTGGAGTAATAATATGACTGATGAAGATATTGCTCATATCCTTTTTCTCCATTCATCTTACATATTTGCTCGTGGTTTCCATGATTTATTAAGACAAGAGGATGCGGAAGACAGGGTTTTGATGGCGTTTTGTTTGAATTTGTCAAAATTTGGATGCAAACCTATGGGCATACAAATTGAAACATTTTTCATCCATATAATGAACAATCCTGATTCAGTTTTCTCTAAATATAGACGAAATATAAATGATTTGCTAAGAGAAGAAATCCACGAACATCATTGGTCAATTAGCGACATGACTGGTAGCTTTTTGACCTATAAACGTAAAGTTTTGCCAGACAATTTAGGCATTAGTGAGGATAAAGTTTTGGATTTCATTAGGTGCAAAATTGACCTTTTGTCTATTTTTAGGAATAATTTGACAAATGATAAGTATTATGATTTGTTTACTAACATGGACTACGATCAAGTACAGCTTCGAAGACCTCTTTGGATAAAATGTATCGACCAACAACAATTTCTAGAATCATTCTCAAAGAAATTTCCAAAAGTCAATACAGCCGTATGGAAGATGGATGACCTTACTCATAATCCACAAATCCTTGAAGGCGGCGTGTTGTTCTTTATTATTCCAAAGGACATTCCTGAAAATGAAATAAAAGTGGTTGTTTCTTTGTTAGAGGGGACTCAAGATTTGTTATCAAAGGAATCATTATTGGTTGTTCTTGACAAACAGGTGATAAAATATGGAACTAAAATTCACTATCACGAATTTTTGAATGTATTTGATGATCAGGCGATATTACCTCTTTTCAAGAATAAGGAACTTCATAATGTTATATATAATTATGGAGAATACAAAGTGGATGAAACAAAGTATTTTGACTATTTTTGGGTGGACGAATAATCGGTGATATTCGAACAGTAAATAAAACTGAATTAGTTGTATTACTTTGATTTAAAATAGTTGCGCACGACACGAATCAGTGTATATGATTATGCTAATAAAGGTAAAAGATGGAACTAAATGCAAATTGTGTGGTAAAGACTTGACTGGGCAAACGTTGCAAAGCACTAGTTACACATGCAGTCGCTGTGGTGCACATTATGATTGTATCTGTGGCCAACATCTATGTCCGAAGTGTGGAAGTTTGCTTCAAGACCCTTGGACTTCATGGAACCAAAAACATGGTACGAATCTTATCTTCTAATAAAGGAGTTCGTGTACTTGCAAACTATTATGCCGTAACTACTCAGTTCACCACGCTGGCCCCTGCGTGGTGAACTGAGTAGTTACATTATGCCTCAGAAATACTTAAATATTGTTAATTTCCAACAATAATCGTAGGGTGCGAAACGATGTTGCACACCCTACAATTATCTTTGCAGCAGAATTAGTAAAATACAGCATTATGACACCATTATCAAAGTATATTTGGCTTATTAAGTTGCTCCAAAAGGCTGACATGACTTTTGAAGAAATCAACGAACGGTGGCTTAAGGATCGCAAGAATACCGAAGATGAGAATATGCCCTTACTTAAGCGCACATTTCACAACCATATCAAGGCTATTCGTGAGGAGTATGGCATACATATTGTATGTGGTCGTGGATATAGATATTATATAGAAGATTCAGACAAGGACGTAGCTCCAAAAGTAGAGTTGCTCTCTGTTCTAAATATGTTGAGTGAGACTGTTGCTGATGGTAAACTCAATAAAAGTCTGTATATTGAGGATTACTTTGAATTGTTCCGCGAAAAGAAAGTAACGGTTGTTATGGATGCTATAAAAACAGGGCGCAAGGTTAGGTTGGCAAATATGAGAAATATAAAGAAACCAGATAAGTATTTGGTATTGACCGTTGCCCCTTATCAACTGCATTATATAAGCTCAAAATGGTATATTATTGGTCAGACTGATGAATTTGGTCTGATGAGAATTCCATTGTCATACTATAGAAATGGTGTACGCAATACAGATGTTTCATATAATTATCCAGCAGACTATTCTGCCACAGAGTACTGTAAGAGGATGTATGGATCGACAAATGGCAGTATTCGTTTGACCATAGATATTAAAAGCTATAATCCTCAAGAATTATATTTGGACAATTATCCACTGATACCCTTCCAACAGGAAGTTGTATATAAACCTAGGAAGGAGGGAGAGGATACCTATGATTATATAATGAATAATTCCGTCAAGGTAAATTTCATATTACCGAAGTCTGCTTTTGCACTATACGTCTTAAAGAGCAGATTAGAGAAATATCGTTATTCGGTATTGGACGACACAGATCCTTTTGCGCTTTTCACAGAAGAGCAGTATAATGAAGCAATGAGTATGCCTACTATATTATGATACAAAATATCTTTTCTTTACGAACCAAAAATTCGTAGTTCTATAATACCTTTGCATCGTAAAAAAATATTAGTTATGAAAAAGATATATGTATCGGATGAAATTGAGGTGTTAGCCCTTGAAGGTCTTAACTACACTACCAATTTTGATAGCGTGGTTGAGAAATCAAGCCACCTCCCTGTGTTCAGTACAAAACAGGAGAAGTACCTTGTTCACATGGGTGAAGAGATTCGTTGGTTTGTGGTCAACAAGACTCAATACGGATTTCGTTACTATAGTGATAACGGTGAATTGTCTCCTTTCTGGACTGCCATCTTTTGCCAGTTAGAGGGCGAGGATTCTGAGTGCGTTATTCTTGGAAGGTATTATCAGAATGCGGATGCTGATTTCTTGGATAGTTGCTGGGAGATTCCGTATGGATGCTATAATCCGCATACCTGCTATCCCAGAGTATTCTATCGTAGCAAGGAAGATTTCGTCAAAATGTACTGCTATAGGCCTGATCTTTTCAAAGTGAGTGATAAGTTTGTTGTCTACCACTATGATGCTGACAAGCACAAGGTAGTTTTTGTTCCTGCTCAGATTGATTCGTACTATAGGACATCATCAGGCGAATTGCGTGTTGTTAAGAATGTTGTTGACGGCAAGGTCTGGTTTGATAAAGAACGTGATTGTGAAGTATACCATCGTCAAAAGATGGTAAATGGAGAGATTCTATAATTGATAACTTTTTAACTAATAAATTTAATATTTATGAAACAGATAAAGTGCCCTAAGTGTGGAAACGTTATTACCGTTGATGAAGCAGACTACGCTGCTATCGTAAGTCAAGTAAGAAATACTGAGTTTGAGGCAGAAATGCAGCGTCGAATGAACGAAGTTCAGGAACGCCATAAAACAGAACAGGAGTTGGCGACAGAGAAAGCCAAACAGACTTTCCAGACACAACTCAACCAGAAAGAACTTGAACTTGGCAACAAAGATGCTGAGATTAAGCGTCTGAAAAGCGAAAAAGACTCTGAGATTACTCGTATAAATAACGAAAAGGACTTGGAGATTGCTCGTCTGAAGAGTCAATTAGTGAACATTGACGCACAAAAGAAGAGTGAGATGACTGCTGCCCTGGCAGAAAAAGACCGTGAGATTGCAGCTTTGAACTCGACAATTGCACAGAGTGACGGTAAGTTGCAACTGGCAGTGATGGAAGAACGAAATAAAGCTCAACAGACTTTTCAGGCAAAGGATACGGAGATTTCTCAGCTGCGCTCTGCTGTGGAATTAGAGAAGCGCGAAGCCCAGATTCACGAAGCATCGCTCATAAAGCAACATGAAGTAGAACTTCGCATGAAGCAAGAAGAGGTAAATTACTACAGGGACTTAAAAACAAAACTGACAACCAAAATGGTAGGCGAAACACTTGAGCAGCATTGCAGTATCGAGTTTGAGCAATACATCCGCCCCATGATGCCTAATGCCTATTTTGACAAGGATAATGATGTAATTGAAGGAACAAAAGGTGATTTCATTTTCCGTGACTATGAGGATGGTGTGGAATACATTTCTATTATGTTTGAGATGAAGAACGAGAATGATACCACTGCCACTAAGCACAAAAACGAAGACTTCCTGAAGAAGCTGGATGATGACAGGAAGAAGAAGGGGTGTGAATTCGCTGTGCTTGTAAGTCTTCTGGAGGCCGACAACGATCTGTATAATACCGGCATCGTGAACAAGTCACACCTCTATCCCCAAATGTATGTCATTCGTCCTCAGTTCTTTGTGCCTTTCATCAACCTGCTGGTTCAGAACTCCAAGAAGAGCTTAGAGTATAGGAAGCAACTTGTTTTGGCCCAAAGCAAAGAAGTTGACGTTACTAATTTTGAGAAGAAGTTGGAAGATTTCAAAAAAGGATTTGGTAATAATTACCGACTTGCTAGTGAGAAATTCAAGGCTGCGATAGACGAAATTGACAAGAGTATCGATCATCTTCAGAAAGTGAGAAAAGCTCTTATCGGTAGCGAGGACAATCTTCGTCTCGCCAATGATAAAGCCGAAGATCTCACTATACGTAGTCTTACTTACAAGAATCCCACAATGAGAGATAAATTCAAAGAGGCTCGTAAAGCGAACATATCGGAGGATATAGATGATTAAGGAATAGCCGTGCTTTGCTTAGTTTTCTCGGAACTACGAATTATTGGTTCGTAGTTCTGTGATAACTTTGCACCATCAAACAATAAAGGTCACGATTTAAACTCTAACGGTATGGGAATAATTGATAATATATTAGCTGGAGCTGCTGGATATGCGGTTTCCGAAGCCAGTAAGAGTCACCCACTACGTGATCTCATTGATGAACGTATCAATCGTTCCAAGCAGAAGGTTACGCTGGAGGATCTTATTGATGGCTATGCCAAGCGTTATGAGATTTATACTCAGAAAAACGAGTTCGCCCATCGTCTTCACCAGATAGCAGAACGCTATGAGGAGTATGATTACGAGGAGGTTTATGGTAGAAGTAAATGATTTAACCATACATGTTTGTGATTATGAATAGAAAACAATTGGAACCAAAAGAACGGGAATTAATAGCAAAGGTACTTGATTTCCGTTTTGAAATAGGGACTAAAATACTTTGTCTGAAAGATGTATTTGCAAAAATCACTCTTAAACTTGATGCTATTCCACCTGTCTATAAAGATAATTTTGATATTGAAGAGCTAAAGGGTCTTAGACATGATGTCAACTATTTCAGCAAAGAAATGGGTATCGAATTGGGGAAATCCAATTATCCTGATGGCCATCCACCTTATGAACGTCAGACCTATTTTAAGTCTTTGGCAAGCTCTATAGATAACGCCATTGAAAATGGAGGTGTTGTAACGACTTCACCTTTAGGTGAATTTATTGGAAAAGAGAAAAAGGTAATTCCTGGCATGGGCATAACAGCAAACAAAGGCTCTGTGTTATATTTATATCTTGATAACATTGATAATACCGCAAATATTAATGATGAATATGCAACCAGAGAAAGTATCTTAATTACGACCTTCGTTCACGAAATGATTCATGCTTGGATTTTCTTTGCTTGTGGTGAGAAAGAATGCGCTGTCAGAGAAATCGAAGAAGCAATGGTGGAATTTGCCACCTTGTTATTCTTGAAGCAAATCTTCCAAGTAAATGTGGAGTTTGAGCCAATTATGCAATGGGCAGAACGTAGCAATAGACAAAAGCAAGCAGTCATTGGTCGTCTTGCAGCGTACGGGTATGGCTATTACTTGTATTCTATGCACTTTAAGGACAAACAGCAGGTAATAAAACTCTTTATGGCTTACAGCAGGAATTCTGGACTAATAGAGCCTTCTCCGCGTGTAAAACATATTATCACAATGTTCGATCCCATCTATCCATTTGAGAGGGAGAATGAGGTTTACGAGAATCTTCAGCAATTGCTCTTACATGACTATAGAATCAAGGGGCAAGTCTGGAGTAGTTCTGGCAAAACCAATATTGTCACCAAAGACGATTCGTTGTTGTTTGAAAACTGTGTTGACAGTATAACACATTTGGTTATTGACAATGGTAATAGAAATCTTGTATTGGTTAGAAATGGAATGCTATTCAAAATCTACAAAGAGTATCATGGTATTTGGACTTCTGTTTTCGATGATGATTTTGATGAAGTGAAGACTGTATTTTACGGAAAACACCATGTTATTCTTGTTAAGCGTCATAGTGAAGGAAAGTCTTTCTTGATTAGTCCGCTAGATATTAGAAGGATTTTTGGCACACGATATAGAGTAACATTAAAGGATTGCATATCTGCTGATGAGTTTCTTATAGATGAAGATGGCAGGGACATATTCCTATATAGTATAACAAATAATCAGTATAGATATGTTTTCCCATTCATGAAGTTACGTCCGATAACCGTTGAAGTTGATGCGACAGGAACAGTCATGGACAGTAAGGGATTACGTCAAGTTCCTGGTGGATATTACTTTACGCCTTATGATAATGTTACCCCTTGTAATAAAACCTATGTTTATCTGATAAGGAATAATAAATCGCAAATTTACACAAAAGATGGACGTCTGGTTCTGGAGTTAAAGGAATACAATATGTTTGGAGGTTCAAAATCAGACAAATATGCCATCATTGAAAAAATCAAAGGAGATGGAAAGCAAAACTATTTTTCGTTTGAGAAGATGTGCGTATGTTTTGATGAATGGTTCGACGATTGCGAATATCCCGAATTAATAGATGGTAAATGGTTATTTAAAGTAACATTAAACGGGCAACAAAAAATACTGGATGAGACTGGAAATGAAATCAAATAGATGATAATTCTGATATATGGGTAGTATTCTAAAAACGCTTTTCTTCATTCTGCTAGCTCTGATTATATTGGCTGTAGCGATTCCTCTATTGTGGCTAGTCATCAAAGAGGCGAATGGTTTGTTTGGCGGCATGTTCACTAATATGGGCAGTGATATATGGTACATTGTCTTTACTATTATTTGCATCATCTTTATCATCTGGGGGTTAGCGACTTGGAACAGTTAGTATTTTTGGTCATCAAACTTTAGCATAAATATTCATATAGTTACAATTTAAAAATAGTGATTATGGTAAATAACGAGGATAAACTAATTGAAACTTTAGCAGATGCATTTAGTGGCTGCATCGTTCGTCATACACCAGAGGAGCGTGAAGAAGTAGCACAAAGTGAAGTCGAATATTGCTGGGATATTTTTGGAGAGTATGGTCTAAACCAGCTCTTGAAGCATCGCGAATATGATTTGGCAACATTTAGGGAAATGAAGTACAAATGTCAAAATGCGCAGGAGATTAGGGATATTAGAATTGTCCTACCAGATTACTTGGCTAATTTCTATAAGTACTATGTGGTAACCAGTGATCAAGGTGGTGCAGCTTTTGATTGGGGGGCTCGTACTTATGGACATGAAATCAGATTCTCAGTTTCTGACAAGCATGATTTTGCATTGGCATATTTGGCTGATAACATGCGTGAGTTCGAGGATATTAATCGTATTTTTAAAGATGCAGAGGATGCCTATATGCTCGTAAAGAAGATTGAGAAATATATACCAGCTGATGTAGTACTGGAATGTTTTGATGAAGATGATTCTGGCACAATGTTGACACGTGAGTGGAGATACACTGCAAACAATGAGCAGAAAAAGACTACTAATTTATATTTTCCTAAAGAAGATGAAAATCTTATTGCAAGAGTCTGTAGGATTGTTATGCCCAGCGACGAGGACAAGGCATTTCTGGTTCACTATAACAAAATAATGAGAGTTGCGCACGACCTGAAATGGATTTTCAATAGGGGGAGACACTATAACCCGTCAGCAGTTGGCTTAGTTCCAGTAAGGACCAACTAATATCAATAAGATTTATAAAACGTTATTGTAATATGGAAACAAAGCAAGATAAAAAGGACAAGAGTCTAAATGTACCAAATTTTAGATATTGTTTAGGAACTATTCACCCCCAAAATGGTACTTATACCAAAATAAAGTTTGGTAATGGTGCAAGTGGTTTTATACTAAAACCCAAAGGCAAACCATACGAACCAATGTGTAAACTAACGGATGAGTTTAAGGACAAGACTTTCTCAACAATGTGGGATGCTGCCGATGCTTTGTATGCCAGTATCCAGAAATATGGCAATCCCAAATATCAGGAGAAACTGTTCTGCTATGAATTAATTGGTCAGTCCTTCGATAATGAAGATATAAAACCATTGAATTTGCCTGTGCATCCCCCTTATTATAGGCAAATGCATGCTGTGGGAGTTTACGAACTAAAGAAGGCTGTCTATGCCTATTGCTGTGGTGTGGAAGAGGAAGAAAATTCGAAATTCAAAGAGAATGCTATCATTCCCGAGCGACTCCCTATTTGGCAGGCATTTAAGAAGAATGGTTTCGACTTCTATAAGTTCATGGTCGAAAAAGACTATGAACTGATAGAAGATGAAGAAATGCGCGTGGAGGTTCTTATGGGGACTTGTTTCCCTATTCTGAATCTTCCGATAGGAAAATTTGCAATAGACTGGCTCAATGGCTATCTCGATTTCTTTAAACGAAAGACTGATGACATTACCGATACAGAGGTGCTTCGTCAACTCTTCTTCTGTTCAACAGAGGAAGATATTTGGAAGCTGATGGCTAAAGGCATAGGTGACATAGCATGTCTGTATCATTGGTACAAAGGTGAATATTTCAAATCTTTTCTCAAGGAAGCAACTGGTATTCCATGGTATTTTGAGAAAGATGAACAGAAGGCAAGTGATTTCCTTGATTACCTGATGAGCGATTTTACTGGAGCTTCTGAGAGCGTGCGAAATGAGGCAATGGCCTGGAAGAGGATGTCAGAAGACATCGACATGCTAAGAGCAATTGTAGGAGATTTGGAAAGAATAGAATAAAAAGCTATGAGATTAAAATGAAGGGAATCGAGAAGCTTGCAAAGCGTGGAGAGCGACATGACATTGTAGATGCTCTCAAGTTGTTAGTACAAGCCTATATGGACATGTGTGGAATAAGTGCAGGATCTCGGACGGTCATATTCTATGCAGCAGAAGCATGGCAGGAAAGGCTGGCATGGATGAATCTGCCTCTTTCAGAACTGGCAAGAAAGAATGGGCTGACAGAGTTTATGCCATATATTATTAGTGAGTATGACCCTGAGATTTACGACAAGTATGACATAGCGGTAATGGACAATAAAGAACTACAGACTTGTTGTCAGCAAATAGTTGATGAAGAAGACTTTGACAATCAGACAACAGAAGTGCTTTGTTGGGGACTCTTGAAAGCTACGGAAAAAAAGGAAGAACTTTCACAACAGATTGAAACGGTAGCGTCTGATGGTACAGTCATTAAATCTGACTACTATTCACAGAATTGCGGTAGTACATTTGTAGCAATAACATCTCCTCACCATTTTTGCGTATCGAAAAATGAGTTGATTCGCAATCTAAATGAGTTGTTGATTGAAGCCTACAATGACTATCAACGGTTACACAATATGGAGAATGATGTTCGTGCGTTGTACCCACGATACCAAGCAGAACTGGCAAAATGCAAAGATGCAAGTGAGTGGGAAAAACGTTGTGCATTTAGGGATGTTTATAGCGCAATAATCTCTACGTCGATTATTGTTCCTTCATCTATGGTAGAGTTGTTTCATGAGTGGTGGAATCTGAAAATCTATACTCCTCGTTATAAATGAATGCAATCGCGTAAAAGAAATAAGCAACAAGATGAAAGATTTGAAAACATATTGTAATGAACATGGATATGACAATCCAAAGTCTTGGCGTTACGGATTATGTTTTTGGCGCCGGTATGCCGTATCTCTGCATATTACTGGTAAAGACAGATGGGAAGAGTTTGATGCGAATGTCGTACTATTATTAGACAGGAGTCATAAAAAGTATAGGCTGAAGAAAGAGGCAAAGCTTATTGGGAAAATAGCCGCAAAATTGAACGAACCTGTATTATTGACACTGCCTGTTACGATGTCGATGTCAAGGCGGAACCTATTTAAGAGCTTAGGACTGACATTGATGCCTGTCAGATGGTCAGGGAAAGGTCAAGACGAATACGGGGTATACCTGAAAGGAGAGATGGAAATAGGACCCTTTGCGAATCTGATGGAACGGGTGGGGCGTATCGGCAAGGAAATCATTTACTTAACTGAAGTTTCCCATCCCAATAATGAACGTTAAGTCATTATTTATCAAGAATTTGAGAATTAGAGAATTATTGCAAAATAGAGAATTGTTTGGAATTACCCTCCGCAAGCGGCTGGAACTCTGCGGACTGAAACGGAAATGGCTTGCCATTTCTTCTCAAATTCCCTATAATTCTACTAAACTGCTAAGGAGAAATTCTCTAATTCTTGATTATTATAAAAGGTGGGAAACTTGAGATATTAATAGGTACGGTAGTGCTGGACGGCATACCCCTCAAACAGGAGTCAGAAGCCCTGCGCATAGCGGAATATGTCACGTCGGTGCTCTACGTACTGATGCAGAGCAGTATCTTCACCATGCAGTATAAGGCCTACATGCAACTGCAGCAGGCCGTAGGCGAATACTATGACCGTGAGCGCCGCGACCTGTTCGGATGGATGGGACTGAGCATGAAGGCCATGACGCTGTTGGCGTTCATCGTTCCCCTGGTCATCTTCATGCAGGGTGCCCCACTGGTATTGTTCTCCATCGGTTTCTTCTTCGCGATCTCCTACTCTACCATCAGCCTCTACACCTATGGCGTCAGTAAGGATATGGAGCGTGTGGAGGAAGCTGAGATGAGTGAAGCCTGGATTGCCAGCGGTGCATACCGTGAGCATAACCTGACGCTGAGCATCGTGGTCCGACAGATAGGAGTACCACAGAAGCAATTGCAGGAGTGGCTACGGCAGTCGGAATACAGAAAGTTGGCAGGACTGGTCACGACGCTACGCATCAAGGAGGCCCAGCGGGTGCTGGTGGAGCATCGCGACTGGTCGGTAGAGAGCGTCGCCGACTACTGCGGATTCAACGACCGCAAGTACTTCCACCAGGTGTTCCAGCAATATACCGGCACTACCCCCGCGAAGTACCAGGCAAATCATTAAAAGACGTAGGAGAGGTTGACGAGAAGGGAGGAGGCAGAGACGTGGTACTTGCCGTAACCGATGGTCAACTTAAACCGTTCCAATTCCAGACCAGCACCAAGCGAGAGGCCTGCACCATGACTGCTGGACGTATCCTCGCCCTCATAGATCTTCATCTCACTGCTACGACGGAAGTTATAGCCACCAGCGACAAAGATGGTGGAGCCGAGACGGATGTCGGCACCCACGGAAAGGTGCTTGATGAACGCCTGGTCCCAGTTGTTCAGGCGTGCCAAGGTAGCATGCAGCGTGAGGGGGGAATTCGGCAACTGCCGACTGACACCCAAGAGCAGGTCAAGAGGGATGCGTTCGAAATCTTCATCATAAGCTTTGATCTGTCCACCGAGGTTGCGGGCAAGGGCGGAAATAGACCAGCCGCGCTCCGCGTCCTGATAGTTCAGTCCGAGGTCGACTGCAACGGCTGCCGACGAGTAGCTGCCAATGGTGGACGAAATGAAACGTCCTGTGATACCACCGCTGATACGGTCGGAGAGCAGGTAGGCAAAAGAGCCTGCCAAGGCGATGTCCTTGGGCGAGAAGGTGCCCATCTGCTGGTTAGCCACAGTGGTCTCCTTGATTTCTCCATACGACATAAACTGTCCGCTGACGCCCCATGAGGCCCGTTCCTTGTAAGCCTTAACGAACGAGGCCGATGCAGTGGTGCATCCCTCCATATAGGTCATAAAGTTGACGTTCAGCGTCTTGTCGGAGACACCAGTGATGAGGGCGGGATTATGGAAGATGACGGTAGCATCGTCGTTGGTCAGCGTCACATTGTCGCCACCTAATGCAGCGACGTGGGCTGAGATGGGCAAGCGCAGAAAGCTATACACTTCCTGCGACTCCTGTGCCTGCATGCCTACGGTGAATAGCCAGCAGCCAATAGTCAATAATCCTTTCTTCATCATCATTAATAACGGAGAAGTTAGGAAAATAGTATATTTTAGAGGTGAGAAGTGAGAGGTCTCTCACCTCTCACCTCTAGCTTCTCACCTCTAAATGAGCTTCAGTGTACCCATGAGGTATACAAGGCCGAAGCCGAGGACCATGGAGATGATACCCATGATGATACCTACCTTCGACATGTCACTCTGTTTGACATAGCCCGTAGCGAAAGCCAAGGCATTCGGGGGTGTAGAGATGGGCAGGATCATAGCACTCGATGCTGCGATGGCCACACCGATGAGGACGGTACCCGTTCCACCGATAGGATCGAGCTTGTCGCCCATAGCACCGCAAACCACAGCGAGGATAGGCATCAGCAGGGCTGCCGTAGCAGAGTTAGAGATGAAGTTAGACAGCACATAGCAGATGGCACCACCGAGGAACAGGATAATCAGCGGTGAGAACTCACCGAAGGGGATGCTCTCTACGGCGTTGGCTGCCAGACCAGAGGCGTTCAGACCGTAACCGAGGGCGAAACCACCGGCAACCATCCAGATAACACTCCAGTTGATCTGCTCCAGGTCGCGCTTGTTGATGACACCCGTCAGGGCGAAGATGCAGAACGGAAGCATAGCCACTGTATTGGCGTTGATGCCAGTGAAACGGTCAGAGAGCCAGAGTGCTACGGTGAGGATGAAAGTGAAGATGACCACCTTAGACTGGAAACCCTTCTGCATGCCACCGTCAATCTTCAGCTCGACAGTCTTCTGACTGAACGGGAAGAACTTCAGAAGCAGGCGCCAGCTGATGAACAGCAGCAGGACAACCAGCGGGAACATGAACATCATCCACTGACCGAAGCCGAGGCCCATATTCAGCCCCTCAGGATCGTTGAGGTACTTCAGTGCGATATTGTTGGGAGGGGTACCGATAGGCGTACCCATACCACCGAGGTTGGCGGCAACGGGGATAGACATAGCCAGTGCGATACGACCCTTACCCTCTGGGGGCAGCTGACGGAACACAGGGGTCAGGAAGGTCAGCATCATAGCAGCGGTGGCAGTGTTCGACACGAACATGGAGAACAGACCTGTTACGAGCAGGAAGCCCAACAGTACCATCTCACTCCTTGTACCGAAGGGGCGCAGCAGCACTTTAGCCAGCTGAGCATCGAGACCGGTCTTCGTGGCAGCGATAGCCAGTACGAAACCACCAATGAACAGCATAATAACAGGGTCAGCGAAACAGGCCATCACGCCCTTATAAGAGAGCAACTTGCCTACCTCCTCTTCGTTGACCATCGGTGAAATACCACTGTCCGTACAGAACAACAGCATCATGACGATGATGGCAATGGACGTAGCCCATGAGGAGACAATTTCGAGAATCCACATCAGCGTGGCAAAGGCGAAGATGGCGATGACGCGCTGCTGGACAATGGTAAGGTTCTGGATGCCGAACCACTCGGTGGGCATATTCCATAAGAATAATGTGACGAGCGCTACCAAGGCTATCTTGATAACGCGTTTGGTACCATCGGTAGGATGGTATTTACGCTGATGACGCATAGCATGATACGTATCAACGAGATGGAATCCTTTGTAATTATTGAACATGGTATGGTTATGTTATTATTTTTGCGACTGCAAAGGTACGAAAAAGTCAGCGAAGAAAAGCGTAAAAAGGACACGCATTTATGTATATACGCTGTATAATGACACAAAAAAACAGCTCCACTCTGCGGAAGTGATTTAATTGCAAAGTGGAGTTGTCAAATAATTGATAAATTAGTTAGCGTTATTCTATTGTAAAGGAGTCGACGTCAACATAGCCGCCGGTCTTTTGTGTGGCAAAGTTAAACAGCGCATACTTCGAACCCATGAAGAAGCGCTGCCAGTCGAAGCGCATGCGGTAGTCATTACCCATCTTCTGCCAGTTCTCACCATCGAGACTATAGTAGAAGGTGGCGATATCGGTACGTGGCACGAAGTTGCCATCGATGCGCAACCATATCTTATTGGTGGTTAATGGTAAACTCTCGATAATCTTCTCCGTGGCATCCTCAACGACCTTGTCGCGCTGAGACAGCTTGACAGAGAGCTCAGCGGCACAGAGGGTGAGCTTCTTGCCGTCCTTC
>Ga0256407_10006093_pt1 | contig 18835 bp, 7 predicted proteins | sample RumenRJG_04DNA_FD_193489 | JGI IMG/M metagenome (GOLD analysis project Ga0256407, IMG submission 193489) | Bovine rumen microbial communities from Lethbridge, Alberta, Canada - RJG_04 | ecosystem: Host-associated > Mammals > Digestive system > Stomach > Rumen | place: Canada: Alberta | collected... | reverse complement strand
AACAGGGCAATGCAACATGGGTTGACTACAAATATCTGAACAACTATCTGCACATGTGGTGGGCATTGCTGACCCTGCTGGCCGGTGTGGCCCTGGTGCTTTACGGGTTGGGGCGCACGTTGTTGCGAACTGACTATCGCAAGGGCATCTGGCCCGCTGGCATCGGAACGGTGCTGGTGGTGATGTCGCTCTTCTGGGTGCTGGGCTACAATGGCACGGCCTACTATCCGTCGCTGCTCGACGTGCAGTCGTCACTCACGATTCGCAACAGCTCTAGCAGCCAGTTCACCCTCACTGTGATGAGTGTGGTGAGCGTGCTGGTGCCGTTTGTCGTGGCCTACATTGCCTACTGCTGGCGGGCCATGGACCGCGGCAAGCTCACGCGTGACGAACTTAACGGCGACAACCACTAGTGGGCATGTCGTCAGGCATGTCGATGTCGCCCTCATAGACGATGGTGGCGGGGCCGGTGAGCAGCACGTGGTTGTCGGTCTCGCGCCAATGGATGTCGAGCCTGCCACCGTCCATGATGATGCGGCTGCTGCGGCCGGCACGGCCGGTGACCGCAGCGGCGACTGCCGTGGCGCAGGCCCCGGTGCCACAGGCCAGGGTGATGCCGCTGCCGCGCTCCCACACGCGCATGCGGATGCCGAGATGCCCCGGCTGGGCAAACTCGATGTTGCATCGCTCGGGAAAGCTGGGATGCCGCTCAAACTGCGCACCCCAGTAGGCCACATCGACGGTGCTCAGGTCGTTGACAAAGATGACATAGTGCGGATTGCCCATCGACACAAACACTCCCTCGTGCAGACTGTGCGTCGCGTCTGGGCGGTACAGTCGCTCGTCGGCCAGCACAGGGGCTAGCATGTCTACTGTCACGTTGCGCACCACACCGTCGGCCACGTCCAGGTCCAGCGTCTTGATGCCTGTTGCCGTGAGCAGGCGCAGGTGGGTCTTGCGCGTGAGCCCTCGCTCATAGGCATACTTGCCGATGCAGCGGCTGGCGTTGCCGCACATGAGCCCCTCGCTGCCATCGGCATTGAAGATGCGCATCGTCAGGTCGGCCTCATGGCCATCGCCCCGACCCATCAGCACCAGCCCGTCGCTGCCGATGCCCACGTGGGGCTTGCTCCACGCGATGGCCACTGCTGCCGGGTCGGCGATGGGATGTTGCGTGGTGTCGACAAAGATGTAATCGTTGCCCACACCGTGCATCTTGATGAAGTGTATCTTGCTGCTCATGTCACTTTGGCTTTGTTTTGTTGTTGCAAAGTTACACAACAGTTTTAGTGTTATGCAAATCTTTTTCAGAAAATTACCAAAAAAAATGTTCTGCCGTCGACATTTCATAAAAATTTTATGAAATAGAATCATAAATTTTGTATATTTTGCATGATTTAAGGTTTGATTTTTGATTGTTTTGGTTTGAATATTGCAAAATTCACTACTTTTGCCACGACTTTTTACAACTAATTACAGAATCGAGATGGCAAAATATGACTTTGACCGCTGCATTGATCGTCATGGCACACAATGCAAGAAAATAGAGATGCTCAACCAGAACTATGGACGCGATGACCTGTTGCCGCTGTGGATTGCCGACATGGACTTCGCCGTCTGCCCCGAGATTACCCAAGCCCTGGTGCGCCGGCTGGCCGACCATCCCATCTATGGCTACACCTGCACCTACGATGCCTACTGGCAGTCGATTATTGACTGGCAACGCCGACGCAACAACTTCTGCTTCACCCAGGACGAGGTGACCTTTGTGGCCGGCATTGTCACCGGCTTTGGGCTGGCGGTCAACTTCTTCACACGGCCTGGCGACAAGATTGTGATTCAGCAACCGGTCTATTACCCTTTCAAGGAAGTAATCGAGGGCAATGGGCGCGTGATGGTCGACAACCCGTTGCTGCCAGCCGATGAACACCTCTACCGCATGGACCTTGAGGGGCTGGAGCGCATCTTCGAACGCGAGCATCCGCGCATGATGGTGGTGTGCAACCCGCACAACCCAGCCGGCATCGCCTGGCCGGACGATGTGCTGCGGCAGGTGGCGCGTCTGGCGCACAGGCATGGGGTCATCATCTTCTCGGACGAAATCTTCGGTGACCTGATGCTCTATGGCCACAAGCACACGCCCATGGCCACGGTCAGCGACGAGGCCGCCGCTGTCACAGTCACCTGTGGCGCACCCAGCAAGACGTTCAACATCGCTGGACTGAAGAGCTCGTGGTGCGTGGTCAAGAACTCTGAGTTGCGCGAGCCGTTTTTCCGCTGGATTGAGACCAACGAACTGTGCAATGCCAACATGGTGTCAATCATCGCCACCGAGGCGGCCTATCGCCATGGCGAGCAGTGGCTCGAAGAGTGCTTGCGCTACATCGAGGGCAATGTCAACTATGTCATCGACTACTGCCAGGAGCACTTGCCGGGCATCATCGCCGTCAGGCCCCAAGCGGGCTTCCTGCTGTGGCTCGACTGCACCGCACTGGGGCTGGAGCACGACCAGGTGGTCGACCTCTTTGTCAACCGCGCCCATCTGGCCTTGAACCAAGGGGCGATGTTCGGCCCTGCGGGCCGCTGCCATGCGCGCATGAACATGGGCAGCCCACGCTCGGTCATCGAGCAGGCCATGCGCCAACTGCATGCCGCCCTCGACACGCTAAGTTTACAGCTTTCTTGATTTGTGATACACTTTGACCGAAAGCAGCACCCATTGGCGAAATTATTTTGGGAGCGATATACTTGCTGTCCCTGAACACATTTGAAAACAATATTTAGCATACGCTAGCTGTAAGGTATCTCTTCAGCGATAGGCATGCCACGTATCAATCAAGGAATCGCTGAAGAGATTACCATAAAGTAGAAATGTGTTATTTTTTTTCAAAAAATCTTTCTGGGACACTTCGTAAAGGTTCTTTAAGCCTGCCACTATATAAGACATATAAATTCCTATAGGTTCTTGTCATAGCAACATAAAGTGCTTTTTTTTCATCTGAATCATTCGCACCCTGATAAAATGGTAAAATTACAGTTTCAAATTGTAATCCTTTAGCGCTATGATAAGTCATTAGTTTTGGACGCTCGGTTTTGAAGTTTAAGGTGTCTTTATTTTTGGAGTCATTAGTTCCAGCGTTATATTTGAATTCACATGCAAACTGTGCTGTCGTAAATGCATTCATTATTTCAAGAACCATATCATTCTCAGGAACCAAGATGCCAACATTACGATATTTGTTGTTATTTATTAATGATACTATGCGTTCTATTTGCTCTTGCTTTGATTCGCATTCAATAAATGCGGGTAAAGCAGTCTCTTTACTTAGGTATAGACTTTCAGAATATTCTCTTACTTTATCTTCGTCTTCAGTTAATCCAAGATAGCCTTGTGTTATCTTAGCTATTGGCTTTGGAAGTCTGTAGTTGTTATATAATCGAGATACAGTGATGCCTGTCAAAGAAGATATTTGATCAATCGTCATTGTTTGTTTCCCGAAGGCTCTATATATTGATTGGGCTGTATCACCAAAGAAGAAAAAACATTTTTTTGCAGCGTTAACGAATTGCATAATCTCTTCTTTGTCAAAGTCTTGTATTTCATCAACGATTATATAGTCAGCTTTTGGCATGCCTTGATCAACCCACTGCCAATGATAAAAGAATCTCCCATCAAGATTATTATCTTTACCTTGTCTCATGTATCTGTTCAATGACTTGGTATAGGCAATAAGAATTACATCGCCCTTTGAATCTAATATCTGTTGAGCCTTGTACATTGCAATAATCGACTTGCCACTGCCAGCGCATCCAGCTACAATCATTGATTTGTCAATGGTATTGCCAATTAAATCTAATTGTTCATCATCCATTGACTCTTTTTCTACATTGAAGGCCTTAAGTATTTTCTGCTTCATTCCGAAACGCTTCTTGGAAGCTTTCATTTTAACTTCGCTTGTAGGGCCTGGGGTCGATTGTATATCTTCAACCTCTTTTTCGACCGCTTTTACTTCTTTTATTAACTGAACTGTTTTTGTTTCAAGTTCAATGGTCGTTTGAGTGTCACTTGTAGTTGATAACGAAGCAGCTTCCAATTGTTCTGCTTTTATCTGTAAAAGTTCGGCTTTCTGTTGCTGAATGATAAAATCCTTTTCATCAGCCATTTTTTGCATCTTTTCCATCATGGTTTGCAATAATATGACTGCTTCATGAAGTCCTTTCTTGTACTTTTCATTCTCAGCCTTCTCTTTGGCCAAAAGTACATTTGGTGAGAAATCATCGCCATTGTGGGGCTCATCTTCGTGGAATAAATCAGCTGGCATAACATTTGTGTCACTATACCTTGTCATGATGTATCGCTCGTCAAGTCCTTTAAGACGAATAAATTCAAAAATATCTTCAGAAGTTATAACTATTGATCGCCCTGAACGGGTTTTGGCCTTGATGGTGTCAAGTTCGTCACCGATATGTTCTATGTCTGTAACATTTACCCAAGCATTGGCTCCCCACTTAAATTCTTCGTCCATTTGCAGTGTTTCGATTGCCGAGAACACAACAAGGGCTTGTATGTTATTGCATGCATTTTCGTTTTTTGTAAAATGTGCTAAGCCGTCACGCAATGCACGTCGATTTATCTTCAGCTGTTCAAAGACTGTCTTGGTTGAACCATCTTTTTTCTTTGCACCCCCGTTTATCCTTTCTGAGTCATGAAACCAATCACCATTCACTTGTGCTTTAATATTACCGGAATAGTTCTTGAATTCAACAAGAACAATAGCATCTTCTTTGATGATGAGTCCATCAATATCGACACCATTAATGTTTAGTTTGCCACTTAAATATAGTACAAGTTCATTTCTACCCTGATAATGTTCTTGAACTATTGGCAGGGTAGCACGAAACTGGCTAATTTCACCAGCATTATCTGCTCTATTAAATTCGTATGTTATTAAACTCATAATAATAATCTTTTAGTTGCCATAACCAGCAATGTTGACTATAAAGATAAATCCTTGTTTCTTTGCTTCATCACACCATCTTGATGCATAATTAGGATTTCTTCCAGATTCTTCTTCGGCTCTTTTATCTGCAGCAATAGTGTCTTCGTATGTCCAGTAAAAGACTTCGCTCACAAAGAATCCGTTTAGAGTATCAATGCCCTCTGCTTCCATTCTTTTCGCAATGTTGCTTTTTCTGGATAACTGCCCAACATTAATACCGTTGTGGATTATATTGAATATAGGAAATGGGACACCACCATGAGTTTTGACTCTATATCGTCTTATGGAAAGAGGGTCGTTCTTTCGTATGTTATAAATTGATTCATTGTTTTTGTAATTTAATCCAGCATTGTAGCCAATATTATAATTATCTAGTCCAACTTTTCGTTCTCTAATACCCCATTGGTCTTCAAGACTTGAAAATCTTTGCATGTTCTCAACCGCAAGTTCGCGATTGCCTTTGTAAACAAATAAAAATTTCTTTGCGCGAGTGTATGCTACATAGAGGAGTCTTTGTTCTTCTTCAATCTGCTCAATGTCTGAATGCGAAAGAGGAAGAGAAATGTCTATATTCTCCGTCGGGTTAAATGGTAATGAAGTCACTGATGGAGTTATAATGACTGCATCAAATTCAAGACCTTTAACTTTATGCATGGTTGTTAAAACGACATTCATTTGTTGGTCAACCAAGATGCGTCTGTCTTTGTAACGCTTGTCATCATATAGCTTATATAGCTGAGGATTATCTTCTTTGAGTGTTTCCCTAATGCTATCTGCCATCTCACCGTAAGTATGTGATTCTTCATCGCCTGTAGCGAAATCCAAGTAATCAAGAATAAGGACATAAGCAAGATCCATATAAAACGAATCCCAGTTAGGGTACTTCTGGATCAATGAAGTGATGGTTGCTTTTAGTGATTTTTCAGTACAGCTATCATCGATTATTATTTTTTTATTGTGTTTATCATCAAGCAGCTTTAATACAGCATAAATCTCTCGCAGCCTGAATAATTCACACGCAGATTCTCCCTGAATTCTAATGCGGATACCTGGCAGATTTAATGCTTTGATGAGCGAATAGCCATGATATACTTCGTTATTTGTTCTGAAGAATACTGCCAAATCTGAAACGCCTTGTTGTTTAAGCCATTGTACGTATCCAGCAAAATCTTGTGCCCAGTCACGATTGTCAGGATAGATATAAACATAATCGCTTTGTGGTTCATTGTCTATATTCTTTTTGCATGGTCTTAAAGCTCTTTTGGATGGAGAATGCTCTGGGAGATAGTGCTTGGCAGCATTAAGAATCTTTGGATAAGAGCGATAGTTTGTGAACATCTCCATCTTTTTGGGGCTTAAAGTGTCGTAAAGTTGCTTATAATAGTAATTAGGATCCATCGATTCTTCTTTCTCAAATCCATATATACTCTGGTCTTTATCACCAATAGTGAAGAAGGTCAATGGATTGTAAATTTCCCTAAGACCAAACATGGCGTTCAGTCGCGTTTGTGTAATATCCTGGAACTCATCAATAAACACATATTGAAGTTCTGGCATAGCAGCTCGCATTTCATTAGGATGATTCTTTATTGTATTGAGAAGAATATTTTCCCATTCGTTCATTTCATAGCCAGCTAAAGCTTCATCGCCGCACACTCTCTTAGCTAGGCTATGGAAAGTATATACGTGCAGTTGACATGCTGAACGGCTCAAGCCTAAAGATGCAAATAATTTTGCCAAACGACTTCTTAACTCGACAACTACTGCTCTATTGTATGCCAATACAAGAATACTCTTTGGATTAACATGCTGGTGATATATAAGTTTAGCACATTTAAGGGTCAAAACATGCGTCTTTCCAGAACCTGGTCCTGCCTCCACGTTTACATTATTATTAGAATTCTCTTGATATATAGCCCATTGTTCTGGATTGTCCTTAAGTTGTTCTTCTGCATTTTTTATAGCTGTTGCGCGAAGAGCCTCCCATATTGGATTGCTATCGTCATAATATTTGCTCAATAGTGTTCTAAAGTCCTCTGCATTTTTGGATGCGAAATATGAGCTTATCAAATCTTGAAAATCCTTCTTGTTGTGTATCTTTGTAGTAAGAACATCCATCACATACAGGCGAAGATTTCGGATTTCCATTGCTTCATCAAAAGCAACTTTATTATCGAAATCTTTTGAGCCTTCTGTTACATTTTCAAGGATTGCATCCTCAGATTGATCAGTTGTGTATATTTCTATGCCAGTAGGCAGTAAGGGGTCTGTTGCTAGGTATGCCATGCCATTTAGGTAGCGCAAGAGGCTGTCAAAATATGCAAATCCCTTTTCTTCAAGCTTTAATTCTACAATGGCATCTGACCACCTAAGTTTTGTCTGTTTGCTTTCATTTATGTATGTTAGCAGACGCAGGCAATCTTTCTGAAAAGAATTCAAAAAGTCTATCCAGGTGTTTTTTTCTACAATCACGGATTGTAGTACGCACTTTTTCTTGGTGTCAAGGTAAGATTGTACCTTAACATCAGGTATCAGTTCCAGTAGAGCAATTACCTGCCTGAGACGTTTTTTGTACAAATCGTCATGATAAGACTTGGCGATAGACAGACCTTTATTTTTCTGCCTGTCATTCTCGTTGTACCATATCATGTATTTCTCAGTAGTCTGTCTGCCGTCTTCTTCTGTTTTAGTTACATCTTTTACTATTTCTTCAAGATTGTCTGCATCCTTTATAAAACGATGAATATCGCCTAAAGTATAGTTGCGTTCAATCTTCAGGCGGTTGTTTTGCAATAATTTTCTCGTTGCATTTAAAATGACATGGAATGCGACCTCATGAGAAGAATAACCGTCAATCATATAGCTTACTTCACTTAGACGGGTGAAAGCGATGTGGCAGCGTGTTTCTTCTTCGAGACGTAAGATTGAATGTTTTTCGCACCATATCATGCAGTCAAGCAGTCTTGTTGAAGACAACGATATGTTTGATGCAAGTTCTTGTAAAGACACCTGAATAGTTTGACTATTCTGCTCGTCTTGTATGAGTCTTAATTCTGCAAGAATGTTCAAGGCTTCTTTGCCCTTGGTTGATGAAGATAAGCGTTTCAGCTTATCTTCTACCGACTCGCCGGAGTTATTATCGAGTATGGTAACATTGATGTGTGCAGGACTTAAATAACCCATTTTAATGCGTCCCATGCGTTCAAGCCAGTATTGACCAATCTTAAAGTCTGTAAAATCATGGTCAAATTGTCCATTTGCCCATAATGTATTAGGTACTACTATTGGGTATTTCTTTGTCTTTTCAAGTGGTTGGATATGGGAAATATATGAATTAATTGCAACTCTAATCTCTTCCAGATTCTTCCAGCTCAACATGTTTTGAAGGAGTTGCTCTCTTGCTTTCTTAATGTCATCTGTAGAACATAGGCACAAAGTAGGAATTGGATTTTCAGTACTAAATCCAACTGCTTTATACATGTCTTCATTTCTCCCTGCGCGGCCAACTTCTTGTAAATAGTCTTCCAACACGCTTGGGGGCATAAGATGCACAATGTAATGAATGTTAGGTATATCCATGCCCATACCAAAAGCCTTCGTTGCACATAAAATATAAAGAGGATCTGACTCGTCCTTAAATCTTGTATAGGCTTCCTCTCTATCGTCTCCATCCATTCCTGCATGAAAATATCCAATCGATTGGCTCGCATTCCAGGAATTGAGCACTCCAGCTTTTTGTAATTCATCACTTAGCATCAAGGCCATTTCCTCACACTGATTTCTTGTTTTGCAGAAAACAAGCATACGACTCTTTTTTGAGTCAATTGAGTATTCTTTTATATATTCAACAATCTCTTTAAGACGGTGCGGTATATCATGCAAAACCTCCTTGAACTGCATTCCAATATGGCTACGAATAGGATTGTAGATTTTCCTATCGTTGTCTTGCCCAAGTCGTTTGACAGGGACGACCTCATTAATCTGCTCGTAAATCATGTCAGTTACAGTAGCAGAGAACATTGCTATACACATGTTCTTGCCATAAGAATCTTTTTGTTCCTTACATTTCTTGATTACATTGAGGTATTCAGGACGGAACTCCATTCCCCATTGAGAAATACAATGGGCTTCATCAAATACCATGTATTCAAGTCCATTGTCATTAGACATACGGGTTGTAAGGGCATTGAGGAATGCTCTGGAACGGAAACGCTCTGGAGTAACATACAAAATAGCTATCTCGCCACCATTGATTTTGCGATAAATGCTTCTTATTTCTTGATAAGAACGGTCACCATTTAAGTAGTCGACATTTGAAATGAATCCCTTCTCGCCCAATTCTTTTACTTGATCTTGCATCAACGCTTTTAGAGGAGTGACGACAATGGATAGTTTATTTGTATATGCAGAATTATAGAGTGCTGGGCCTTGGAACAACACTGATTTGCCGCCTCCAGTAGGTAAAGATACCAGATAGTTTTCTTTGCGAGAGAGTATCTGTGGTAAGATTTCTTTCTGGATGTCTGTCCATTTAGGGTTTGGTACCTTTTCTGATTTGATCAGTGTCGCTAAGATTACATCCATTGCTATATCAATGTCTGTATTATCATGGTATATAGACATCTCATCAGTGAAGATTTCTTTACATTGATTCAACGCATTATTGAAATCATCTTCATCCTGCCATATATCCTTGATACCTAATGACGAAATGCCCCACACAGACGATAGAGTATGGTATTCTTCGAGAAATGAGTCGAGCACATACATTGTGGATTCAACACTGTTGGCTTTTATGAATCTAAAATAGTATTCATAAACAGGCCATATTGACAGTAATGCCGACTGGTATGTGTCTTTTGTTGTACCTGCATTGTCTTCTGTTGTCTTTTCGTTCACTCCGTCATATAGGAATGACTTATTCTTTTCATCCGCAAATCCATGCCACATCATCATGTGCTTTTCAACTGCTAGATGATCCCAGACATAGCAGTAAGGGGTGTCTTTACGCCAATCAACAATCTCGAAGAATTTATCTTTACATGTCACAAGAATACTTTTTTGATGATGTTCTATCATCTCTAGTTTGCGGATTAGCGTTCCTTCACTCGGAACGTAATAGCCTTGCTTTCGAGCATATAATTCTACTTTTTCTATTTCGAGTGTATCGTCTAGCAAAAGGATAATAGGTAATTGTTTTTTGTTACCATTTATTCTATTGAGAAGGGCAAATTGGTATGTCCAATAGGTAGCCCTATATCGAGAGGTTGCAGATACACGTTTTGGAATAGCGTCAAATCTACGGCTACGTTCGCTATGAATCAATGTTATATCTCTTCCTTCAGCGTTTTCTGTCATCCATGGGATTGTGTCAATCTGGAGACTTTCCGACATGTTGTCTTCAATAGATTTTAGCACTGAGTAAAAGTCATAATTATAATTAATTATATATTTACCCTTTTGGGTGCGCTCTATCCATACATTTGCAGCATCGTTTGGTACATCGGCAAAGATGTTAGACATTCGTTCTTCCTGCGTAATTGCAAGATAGCTAGAGGCGCCCAGCCGCATAGGTATACTGCTGTTGTTATTCCAAAAGTCGGTAGGGGAGTAGAGAGTAGGCAAGGCATATTGATTTACTCTATTTTCAATTTCACAGCCTATAAAATAAACGTGTTCATAATCGCGCAAATTATCTTTGTCAGATATGAAGTCCATATCTACACAATCTACCTTCCCCTCTGATTTAACCACATAGTCTGAAAGAACATCATCGGTTAGATAATTTATTCGAAGATACTGCGAAAGGTTTGCTACGACTGGTGTCTTAGACATATTGATAAACCTTTGCACTATAGTATTCAAGAATACATCTTGCAATGGTTTTTCATCAAGTCGACTTTTGCTAATAGTCATGTAGTCTATATCGTCCTGCTCTTTAGTGAATCTCAAACTGACATGCTCTGCAATTCTTGACCACAGACGTTTTGGAGCAACAATCAATGTTTTATCGTTTGAGGTATTAATTTCTTCTAATATCGATACAATCTCTTTATCTGTATCTACTAAAACTTGATAGAAGACAGATTCACTAGAATCTTTGCTGAAGAAATCAGCAAAAATGGGTTGTCTTAACGTATCGAGTATTTCTTTGATTTCCTTTGGAAGCAAAGCAGATAACTCATTGCATAATTCATCATTTTGTGAAAGCCTATAAAGTTGATTCCAAAACAAGCGGTCAACAAGTTCTGTGTCTTCTTGTGCTGTGTGTGCTGTATGTAGAGCATAAGAATATCTGCATGGATTCAATAATATCTCAATTTCCAGTGTGTCCCAAACGAAAGCATTCGAATCGAACCCTTTCTTTTTGAGCACTTTTCCCAAATCCCATTCTTTTATTCTATGGCCAACTATTATTTTTGTACGCTTGAGAGCGCGCAATAAAGATCCAAGTTGTTCTTCTCCTTGGTAAACTTTTGTGTTTTCGTTACTTCTGAAAGCAAACTCTCGTATAGAGTTCTCGTCTGCCTCTAAGTCAAAAGACACATATGGGATTTGTGCTCTCAGTTTCTTCCATTGCTCTCCTATATAGAGGTCAAACAGACTGGTGGATGCAAAGTATTTGGCAACTATGTTCCTTGAATACTCTTCAGGACAAAGTTGAAGAATTTTGTATTGATGATCTTCTGCTAATGAAGTTATAGCATCTTTGAATTTTTCTTCGGCGATGCTCGTTAACGTATCAGCAATTGCTTCTTTATCTTCGTCTTCAACAAGGGATTTTTGGCAACTTTGTAAAAAGAGACATACAAATTCAGAATCTTGATTATTAAGCCATTGTGAGACATTGTCAAAATCATCGATTAAATTCAGATACTCTGAATCAGCAGTTTGGGCAAACAACTCAACTGCCATTTCATCAGCTAATTGCTCAGAAGAGCCGGCAATATCAGTAATTTGAATCTTATGATTGCTACATAATTCTAAGAATTCTCGTACTTGAGTCTCATTATCTTTAACGAGAGCATTGAGGTGTGCGCTAATTTTACTGTATATATGATTGAGAGTAACATTATTTTTGATGAAACTGTAGATAAATTCAAAATCATTAGATACGAACTCTTCTGCAAGATACATAAGAACTTCTGTATGATGTTCTGGATTATCTAGCAACTTTGAAACAAACTCTTTCTTTTCATTATAGTCTAAGACATTTTTTATGTTGCTATGAATGATAAAAGACTGTTCTTTATTAGCAAAATATGAAATTAGAAATGAAATAGCACTCGATTCTGTTTTCTCTTTGAGCCATTTAAATATCTCATTCCAGGGCCTTTCGGAATCAACGAATACATTGTGGTTCTGAGTAACAAGGAATACTGCATAGAGTAAATCCATGGAAAGAGACTCTGGTTTGGATAGCAATGTATCCAAAATTGAAGTATGGTTCTTGAGCCAACGGCTGACAGTGATAGACTGCTCTTTTGCGGACTCCTCAAGGACTTCCACTGTCTTGTCAAGAAAAAGGGTAAAGTCAAAATCATTTGGTAAGGCACTAAATACTGCTATATCTTTCTTTAAAAAGATGGAGTTTTCAATTGCATTCTCAAATTGTTTTATAGAACTGTTATAACCATCCTTTTCATTCTGATATGCTTTAAATTCTGGCAATAAATGAATGAGAAGCTTTGTTAATTCTGTGTCTTGTATGAACTCAGAAATAACATTGGTCAAGTCATTGCCGTTATATGCTGATAGAAAATCAGCGAAACACTCTACAATAATGCTTTTTCCGTCAGTCTTCTTGAGAATCTTATTTATTACATGGCAAACCACATCATGATCGTGACGTGTTCCTTTTGAATCAACTCCGCTTATTTTCGCAAATTTACCTCTGTATGGAAGCGAAAGTAAAAGTCCTTTTTTGTCATAAGTAAGTCTATCACCATTCTTGGCGATAAGTCCTCTGATATTCTTCCCAGGATTGAATATAATCCAATCTCCTTCATCAGGAGTAAGCGAAGGCAACCATTCGCTCTTTGGCATGTTAAAGGCATATAGTTTGCCTGTTGCGTCTTTATCGTTTATGCCAAGTGCATTGGTCAACACTCTCCCAAACATATTAACCCTATGATCAAAGAATTGAACCACCGCAATGTTCTTTTCAAGAAGGGGCTTTTTCTTTGGCGAATTCTGAATGGGTTTTGTTATTTCATTTAGTGGACTTGTTATTGTTATCTCAAGCAAGTGTTGTTCTGGATTGAGTGCAGAAATAATTCCAGAGATTGATTGCCCTTTCGGATAAGTGTATCCTGCTGGAATTTCCGCCTCTGCTAGGACTTTGTTTTCAAGTTCAATGTATGCACGATTCTTGTTTGAAATTTTTCTAAGAATACCTTTTATCTCATTGCCAACTGATAATTTACCAATTACACTTAGTAGTGGGTCTTCCAGCAATTGCTTTCTTCCAACAACCAGTTTTTTCTTAACTTCATCATAACCAAGGACAATGACCTCGATCTTTTCTCCTTCTAAAAGATAGTTGTGAATATTATCAATGAATCCCCAAGCAACATCTTTTGCATATAGGAAGCCAGAGATTTCTCCCAAAGAAATATAAGCACCATGAGGCATGACTTTGTCAATAATGCCAAAAATTCTTTCATTGAGATGATTGTTGCCAAATTCCTTTAAGCGGCTAGCTTCCTCATCTGATATGTCTGTTTTTCTCTCTCTTGGGGCCTTGACTTTTGGACGTGTAGAATTATTAAGTTCAGACACATCTATTTGTCTTAACACTTTGGGGGTACTTATTGTAGTGCCCACATGCCCATACTTTATTTTGTAATGAAATACAGGATCTATTTGTTTTAAAATAGAGTCATCCAATACGTATTCAGGAGTATTTGGTAAAGTGATGCCTTTGCCCAATGCATATTGAACTATCTCATTGATATTGGAATTTTTGAGATTTGCATACTCAATTAAAGTAATATTCTGTGCCATATTAAAACTATTCTGTACATTTGAGATTCTCTTTATTCCGGCTCCTATGTCAGGAAGAAGTTAAGTGATGCATAAACTCATCTTGGTGGAACTTCAATGAATTAACTCTAAGTCTCTCTTACTCGGCAATTTAATACTTCTGGACTCTGATTAGCAAGTCTCTGCAGATTGTGAAGTTTCCATTTGGCAGATGAGAAATCATTAATTCAAGTTCCGCAAGTGCAACAATGTGATTGCGATAGCAATAGCAATATACAGTGCGTAGGCAATGAGAACCATTTCCACGTCCTAGGGATCCCACTCCTCCGCCGCACATGGCACTTTCCCCCCCAGGCTGCGGAGGAGTGGGTTGCGGGAAGCAAAGAGCCCCTGAGGCAGGCACACTCCCTCTAACCCCCTCTAACGTAGAGGGGGAACTAACCTGTGGAACTTGTATAGTCATATTTTACAATACGTTGATTGTTTTCAACTGCAAAGGTATAATGTTTTCATGATATAACCCAATATTTGGTTGAAAAATACACGTTTTTCTATGGTTTTATTTTAGTTCTGAGAACATTATTTTGGGAACGATATACTTGCTGTCCCTGAACACATTTGGAAAACAACATTTAGCATACGCTAGCTGTAAGGCTGGTGTATTTCGTTTGCTGGGGCACGATGTTTGTTTGCCACTGTCTACGCATGAGTAACCTGCGCCGCTACGTCGACGAGCAGGTGTTCCGGCGTAAAAGGAGCACCACAAAGTGCCTCGAAGAGGAACTTTTATTGGCTCAATAATAGTTGTTTGGCCGCAAAGGTTCCTCTACGAGGCACTTCCGTTCTGCTTTGTGTGGACCAAGCGGCGAGGACCTTCGGCCCTCTTGCATGGTCTTACGAACAAAATAGCTTCTTCGAAGCATCTTAGCGTCTCCGGCGCAATCTCTGAAGAGAGTTACGATGCTTTGGTTAAAAAAGGTACAAAAATGTGAGATGGCCCACACAAGCTGGATTAGCACCGGACAGCCTGCTTGACGGCCGACATTCGGCTGCGCGAGACCGGGATGGACTCGTGGGTGTGACAGAGCACCAGTTGCATGGCTCCAGCATGGGTGACAATCTGCTCGACTTGATGCAGATTGACCAGATACGCCCGATGGCAACGGATGATTGTCGGGCAGACCCTTAAGTCTTCTTCCATCTGGCGCGAGGTGGCTCGGAGCATGTCGCAACGCACCTGGCCATCGCTCCACTGAAAGACTTTGCTATAATTGCCGACGGCCTCAATGTATAGCAGGTGGTCTAGTTGTACTGTCACGGTCTCGCTGGTGGTGCCTGTGAGCACGATGGTTGGTGTGGCTTGAGCCAGGGGAGACGGTTGCGCGGGTTCGTCATGCGGTGTGGCGGGCTGGGCGGCTCTGGCGGCTGCGGCACGCAACTCGGCTTGCTGCTGCATCGTGTGCAGTCGCTCGTTGAGCCTCTTGGTCTCTTCCAGTTCGAGTGCTAAATAGCGGCTACGAAACTTGTAGCGCCAATACAGGCCGATGGCAAATGAGCAGAAAGCCAAGAGCAGCAGTGTCTTCAGGAACCCCATGGGCGACAGCGGGTCGGGAGCGCCGATGGCACTCATGGGATAATGGAAATAGGTGCAGATGAGCAGTGCCTCGAGTGGTGTGTTGATCAACTGGAACCGCAGGTTGCGCTTGATGATGTAGTTGACCCCATTGTCGAGCGTGGCCGGCATGCGCAGAATGTATTTAACAAGCAGTTCTGTCACATAGCACATGGCGACACCCAGCATCAATATGGCAAGTAGGTGTACATACACCATGCCCCCCAACTCGGCCAGACCCATCGGTTGAAAAATGGCCAAGGCAAGACAGACGAATGCAACGCTGATGAGGCGCACTCGCAGGGTCTCTTTTTCTCTTTCATTCATACAGGCCACAAAGCTACAACAATCTGCCCACATAGCCAAACCATTCGTCACATTTCGTGTAAGTAGTCCCTGTTGATTGTCATTCGTCACAATCCCTTGCAGAATATCCCAGAAACTTGGCACCTGCCGCCAGTGGCCGTAATTTTGCACTCGCAATTGATGCGTGGCCGGACGCAGATTGCAAGTATGACTGCAACTATTATCAACAATCAAAAAGTAAAATAGAAAAATGAAAAGAATTACTGTTGCCATCATTATCGTCATGATAGCTGTGTTGCTGATGACATTCAAGGCCGTTGCTGTGACTCCCGACTTGAACGGGACCATACTGGATGAGAAGGGCGAACCGATGCCCTTCGTCAACGTGGTTTTGCTGTCGTTGCCCGACTCGGCCTATGTGCAGGGAGCAATGACCGATGAACAGGGCCGGTTCCTCATCTCGACACCCCAAGGCACTGGCGTGCTGAAGGTGTCTAGCATCGGGTATGAGACACTTTATGTCGACCCAAGTGCGCTGGGTCAGCCCATCCAAATGAGAGAGGCAGCCCTGCTGCTGGGCGAAGTGGTCATCAAGAGCCAGCTGCCCAAGACTTTTGTCAAGGGCGAGGCCATGCGGACCACAGTCGCTGGCACACTGCTAGAGAAGGCTGGAACCATGACCGATGCGCTGAAGAGGGTGCCGTCGCTCGAGGCCGAGCGTGATGGTGCTGTCAAGGTGTTGGGACGTGGTGATGCCGAGGTCTATATCAATGGTCGTAAGGTGCAGGACAACAGCGAACTGTCGCGTCTGCGCTCTGACCAGATTCAGCACATCGATGTCATTCAGAATCCTGGGGCTCGCTATGCGGCGTCGACCCGTGCGGTGGTTCGCATCACGCTGAAGAAGGCCCAGGGCGAGGGTTTCAGTTTCCAGGACAACTTGACGGCCATGTATCAGTATCGTGGTACCATCACCAACAACCTGGATGTGAACTACCGCTTGGGCGGCCTCGATGTCACCGCCTCGTTTTGGGCTGGCCACTACGGGCACACCAAGTCGTTGCAGACCAACGACCTCACTTACTATGTCGGTTCGGACAGCTATGTGGGACGCAGCACCCAGGATGGGCAGAACAACTGGAATGGCTGGTCGCCACAACTGCAAGTCAACTATATGGTCAACGAGAATCACAGCTTTGGGGCATACTATAAGTTTGACCGGCATCCCAGTGGTGAATTTAACTCGCTGTTTATCACCGACAACTATGTGAACGAAGTGTACACCGAGCGGTCGGAGAGCCGCATCTGGCAGGCCGACCGGTTCAAGAAGCACATCTTCAATGCCTACTACAACGGCAAGGTGGGCGCGCTGGGCATCGACTGGAATGTGGACGGCCTGTTCGACAAGACCACCACCCCCGGCAGCACGGCCGAGCAGACGACAGTGTTTGGTGACGAGGACGTGCACATCACTCGAGGCATCGAGAGCAACACCAACAGCGGGAACAACTTTTGGGCAACGAAACTCATCTTGAGCTACCCGGTATGGAAGGGCAACTTGTCGGTGGGCGGCGAGTACTCGCACAACCGGCGCACCGATGCCTACAGCTTCTCGGCCACCAACTCGGTGCCAGTCAGGGCGACAGACACCGAGATCAACGAGTCGTCGACGGCAGCCTTCGCCGAGTATGGCCGCGCTTTTGGCCGGGTTTTTGCCCAGGTGGGACTGCGCTATGAGCATCTGAAGAACAACTATTACAACTTCAATGAGCGTGAAGATGAGGCTTGTCGCGACTATGGTGACTGGTTTCCCACGGCGGTTGTCTCGGCTCCCATAGGCAAGGTGCAGTTGTCGCTCTCTTACCGTCGCGACATCCAGCGTCCCATCTACAGCAACCTGACCAGCTCGACCATCTACATCAACCGTTACACCTATCAGAGCGGCAATCCCCGCTTGAAGCCGACCTATACGCACAGCCTGGTGCTCAATGCTGCCTATCGGTGGATGAACCTGACGTTGAACTATGCCCGCATCAAGGACGCAGTGACACTGGTTACCGAATTGTTTCCCGGCACAGATGACCCGATGGTCAGCCTGGTGCGCCCCGTCAACAGCCAGGATGGCTACAACCGCCTTAACGTCATCACCTCGCTCAATCCTGTGATGGGCTGCTGGCACCCCACATGGAGCATCTATGCCATCTTTCAGAACTACAAGACGCTGTGTGCTAGCGGCAACACCATCACGCTCAACCATCCATTCTGCTCGTTGTCGTGGAACAATGACATCGTGCTGCCGCGCGGCTTCAGGCTGAATGCGCACGTGCAGTGGACCTCGCGGGGCGACTACGACAACTTCCGTATTACCCGTTGTCGCTTCTACACCGGCATTGGCTTGCAGAAGGATGTCAGCCTGGGCCATGCCGGCTCGCTCACCGTCGACCTGCGGTGCATGGACATCTTCAATACCAACAAGGCTGGTGCCATCATCTTCGGGCTTCGTGAGTTGACCACCTATAATCCGGCTCGTCGCACCTTCTCGCTTGACCTCACCTGGAAGTTTAACACGGCAGCCAGCAAATATCGTGGCTCGGGTGCGGGCGACAAACAGAAGGCCCGTATGTAATGAATTAGAAATTAGGGAATTCAAGTTTCGCAAGTAGCTACCTTTCGGTAGTTAAAGGAGTTAAGTAGTTATGTAGTTAAGACGATAGTCTTTTTGTTCGTTGTTCGCTGTCCACTGTTCGCTAATCAGGTAACGTCTTAACTCCCTTTAACTCCTTAACTACTTAACAACTCCAGAAACTTGAATAATCTGTAATAAACATGATGTCAGATATAATGATGAAACAGGAAATCAATCCAAAGGATACCAATCGGGCGCTGGCATTTGAGTTGTGGATCAAATCACCCATGCCGATGGTGACGCTCA
>Ga0256407_10006092_pt1 | contig 18835 bp, 8 predicted proteins | sample RumenRJG_04DNA_FD_193489 | JGI IMG/M metagenome (GOLD analysis project Ga0256407, IMG submission 193489) | Bovine rumen microbial communities from Lethbridge, Alberta, Canada - RJG_04 | ecosystem: Host-associated > Mammals > Digestive system > Stomach > Rumen | place: Canada: Alberta | collected... | reverse complement strand
TATTTTTTTTTTTTAAATTGTTTTTTTTTTTTTTTTTTTTTTTTTTTTTTTTTTTTTTTTTTTTTTTTTTTTTTTTTTTTTTTTTTTTTTTTTGTTTTTTTATTTTTCATAGATTATTTTTTATATAATAAAAACTAAAATAAATAAATGGAAAAAAACCATTAAATTAAAATTAATGACCACTGATTATCATACATAAATATATATAAAAAATTAGAAAAACTCTAATCTCTATTCTTCAAAAGATTTTATAATAAATATATTTTGATTTTTTTTTTCTAAATAACTCATTTTAGGAAATCTCTCTTTAACTTTATCTAAATATTTCAAAGGAACTTCAATAGGAACTTTCGCAATATCAGCTTCTTTAAAAAAAATAGGTTTTTTTAACCCTTTATAATTTTTAGCATGTTTTTGAATATCACTTATACCTTGGAAATTAGCATTATTTAACTCACAAATTTTTTTACTTTCAAAATGAGTCCAAGTTTTATTTTGAAATTTTTCTTTAAATAATAAAATATGAAAAGGGTGAATTAAATTAATAAAAGCATATCCTTTATTTCCCCCTTTTTCAAAGTCATATGGCATATAAAGACAATCAAATTTTCCTTTAAATTCTTCTAATTCTTCTATTAATTTTTCATCTGTATATTTTATTGGAATATTTCTTATCATTAATGTTGTTCTTGTGTCTTTACCATTTATTATATTATCTAAATTTATTAATTGTTTTTCACCTTTTGAAATTTCGGTTTTTAAAAAATGATTTTTTGTTATTTTTTTAAAGGGAAAAGCATTTACACTTCCTTTATTATTATTATTATTATTATTAATATTATTTATATTATTATTAGATATAATTTTTTCAATACTTTTACTGTTAATTTTATTATCACTTTGATTATTATTATTATTTTCCATTATATTTGAATAACACATATTGAAATTCATTATTGGAAAATTCGAAAATTTCGATTCGTGAATATCACTATTTCGAATTCTAGTTCTATATTCAGTACAATATGACTGATAAGAACTAATTCCAGAATTTTCAATTCCTTCATTTAAATCTTTATTATCATCATTAATTTCATTTATATTATTAATACCATTATTTTCATTTTCTTTTATTATAATTTTATTATTATTATTTTGATAATTTGAAATAAAACTACCTTTATTTAAAGATGGATAATTCATTGAAACAAAAGAACCAATTTGTTCATATCTTGAAATTTGATTAGAAAATAATTCTTGATTATTAATATTTGAATTTTTTAAATTTATATTTTGATATTCTTCTGGTTCAGTAAAACAAATAATTTTATTATTATTTTCTTTATTAACAATACTACTATCAACAGTAGAATTATTATTAAAATTATTAGATTGAATTTGAATTGAAAAAACATTATTTATTATTTCACTATTTTCACTTAAATTTTCATCCATTGCATCAGAATCAAATTCATCTATATCAGAATAAATTTCAAAAATTTTATCAGTTTTAGGAAAAGGTATTTTTCTCTCTTTTTTATTACCAGATAATTTTTTTTTCAATTTTTTAAAATTATTACTAAATTGTAATGCATTTACATTTTTTTCTTTATTATTTGAACTCCAATATTTACTTTCTAATAATTCACTAATCGGAGGTCTTTCTAATATTTTGGAATTAGAATTTGAACTTTGATAACTTGAATCTTTTCCATTTTCTGTTACTATTTTAATTTCTGAATAATATTTATCATATATTTTTTCTGGATTTGAAGAATTTTTTGAAAATTCTTTATTATTTTTATTCGTTTCTCCTTTATGAAATGATGTATCACCAAAAAAAGACCTTTCTCCTTCTGAATTATTTTCCATCATTTACTTTTAGATTATTTGATTATTTATTAAAAGAAAATAAAAAAAAAGAATATTTAAAAAATAAAAATTAAAAACTATTTTTTTACACATTTATTATATTTAATTAATAAAAATAAAAAAAATTAAAAATTAAAATCAAAATGAATAAATAATTTTTTTTTAAATTAAAAAATGGATAAATTAAATGCAAAGATTTTAACATTAGGAGATACAACTGTAGGAAAAACATCAATATTAAATAGATTAATAGATAATAAATTTTCAAAAAGTCAATTATCAACAATAGGAATAGATTTTAAAATAAAAAAATTAAATATAGGAAAATTAAATATTGAATTAAAAATTTGGGATACTGCAGGACAAGAAAGATATAGAAATTTAACAAAACAATATTTTAAAGGAGCAGATGGAATTTTATTAATCTTTGACTTAACAAAAAGAGAAACTTTTGATAAAATTTATAATTGGATTGAACAATTAAATAATCATTTTAAAAAAGATGATATTTCTATCATTTTAATTGGAAATAAAAAAGATTTAATTGATAGAGAAGTTACTTTTGAAGAAGGAAATTTAAGAGCAAAAGAATTAAATTGTGAATATTTTGAAACTTCTGCAAAAAGTGGAGAAAATATTAATGAAGCAATTATGAGTTTGACTAAAAATATTTTAAAAAAAAAAGGTATTATGTGTGATAGAACTGAAAGTATAGAAATAAATAAAAAGAATCATATTCAGAAAACAAGTCAAAAAAGTTGTTGTTAAATTTATAGTTATTTTTATATGAGTATTTATAATATATTATTAATTATTATATATTTGATTAGTTACACTTTTACTTAGATCACTTTTTTACTTTTTTTTGATAAATTTAATTTATTTGTTAGATATTAAAATATTATTAATAATAACAGAATTATTTTTAAATGAAAGTAACATGAAATCATTAATTCCAATAAATATAATAGATAATAATTTTTTTATTGGAGCTTATTTATATTTATAAAAAATCAATTATTAGAATATAACTTGCCTAACTAATTTGAAAAAAACACACGAATCAAATAAATGATACATAACAAATATTATAAAAGAAAAAAACTAAATTTTACTTCTTATCGTACTAAAACTTTTAAGTGTTTCATAACCTCTTAAAGTTCCTTTTTTTTCCATTTTATGAATAAAATCTTTTTCTTCTTTTTTCATATCATTAAATGAATTTCCATTTTCACTTAATAACTTCGATTTTTTTTTATCCATAAATTTAAGAAAGAATTCAGAATAAAATTGATCTGGATTATTTAAATTCATAACATTTTTTTCAATATTATGACTAATTACATCTAAAATATCTTTTTTATTTCCTTTTTTTTTTTCTTCTTCAACGCCTAATATTTTATTAACATCAACTTTTTCAAAATCACCAGAACTTGTTCTTCTAACACTTCTTTTAAAAGGATTAGTTAAAGAATTATTAATAGTATTAGTTTTTTTAAATTCATATTTTCCAAGTTTAGAAGATTTATTAATAGATTTTAAAGTAGGTGCTTTAAAATAATTATTAACAATATTATTTTTATTACTTCCAGTTTTACTAAATTTAATACTATTTTGTTTAATAATATTAGCTTCTCCAATTTCATCTTTAATAAAATCACGAACTCTTTTTCTTAAAAAAGGATTTTTTGAAAATTTATAATCACTTAATTCATCAATATTATCATATTCACTATTAATAGAAAATGAAATTTCAGTAGAACAAATTGACATATTATCAATAACAGGTTTAATTATATTATTAATAACATTTTGATGTGAACCATTTGTAGAAGAAATAATAAAATTTTCCTCAGGGTAAATTTCATTATTTATTTCTTCTGGTTTATATGGTGTACATAAACTTATTAAAGTATTATTATAATTTGATTTATTACTAATAATTTTTGTATATTTTTTATCTTCATCATCTGAAAGTTTATTAAATGAACTTATTTCAGTTCTATCAATATTTTCCATTTTTTTTGTTGAATATGTACTTGTTTTTCCATATGATTTTTTTTCATAACCACTTTCACTCATTGATGATGAATTTTTATTATCACTTGATTCATAATTTATTTCATCTTCTACAATTGTTTTTAAACCATTTTGATGATTTCTACTTCCAATTGAACGAAGAGTTTTAGTTTTTTTATTTTTAAAATTATTAGTATTTTCTTTTATACTTTCTTCATCTTCTACAGTATGTTCTGTTACTGTTCCATTTTCTTTTGTTGTAGTTCTACTTAAATTATTATTTACTGCATTATCTTCTTCTGTTCCATTATTTTCAGTTTCTTCTGAAATTGAAGGAATTGATTTTAAATCTGATTCTTCATTTTCTAAAATATCAATTGTTTGTGTTAAACCAGTTCCTTTTCCATCAAATTTTAAAGGACTATAAAACATTCCATTTACTCCTCTAAAAATTTTTATTACTCTATTCATTAATCTTTTTATTTGTTCCATATTAAAAAGAGATTTTTTATTTATTTTTTTCCAATATTGAGGGTAACTTGTACTTATATCTAAAGCATCTGCTTTGTTTAAATAAAATAATTCTGCTTTTTTTGATTTTACTTTTAAACAAAGAGGACTTCTTTGATTAAGAAACATTAAAATATCACCAAAATGTTCATTTTTTCTAATTTCTAAAATTTTAAATTTTTGAATGTTATTTTCTTTATTTTCTTCATTTAGTGAATTTAATGTTTGGAAAATTGATAATCTACCTGTTTTTGAAGTTCTTGTTCTTCTTAATGTATTAGATTGAAAATAACCAAAATTTGTTGTTCTTAAATTATTTCCTATTTGAGTTTCTTTTACAAGATTATTAAAAAATAATGTTGATTGTTGTAAATTTGCAATTGAGTTTCTTTTATTAATTGAAGGTTTATGCTTTGGAGGAGTAATATTTATAGGAAGTTCTAAAGCTAAAGTTCCTCTTTTTACAAAAATTATATCTTCTACTAAATCACCATCTTTTATTAATAAATCATTTTTTAAAGCTAAAATAGGATTAAATGCTAAAATTACTCTTACTATAAAATCACTATTAGAAAAATTTTTAAAAAATATAAAACTATTAATAATAGGTTTATACATTTCAAAAATTAAAGAATTCCTTAATGTAATAGGTAAATCATCAAGAATAATATTTTTATCTTTTTTTTCATTAAATTGTTTATATTTTAAAAATCTAATAATTCTATCATATAAATCATCAGGAAATTTAGGATAAGATAATTTAATTTCATCTAAAATTTTACATTTTTTACTTAATTCTTCAGTTTTTTCATTTAAAACTTTAACATAATTACTCATTGCAGTTAAAGCCCAAGAATAAGCGAAAATACCAACAACTTCAATAATTAAACCAAAAATTTTTTCTTTTGGTGTAACACAAGTCAAGTCACCATAACCGACTGTAGTTAAAGTTGTTATTGTATAATAAATTGCAATTATATATAATTGTAAGAAAGTTTTATCATCATGATTAAAATTAATTATCCAACTTGGATAATCATTTCTACCTATAAATATAAAGGAACATGCTACTATATGAAGAGATATTGAAAATATTAAAAAACCAAACATTAATCCACCCCAACGATTTAAATGTTCAAATTTTACTAATTCATTACCTAAAATATCTATAAATTTATTTCTGGAATTTACTTTAAATATTTTTAATAATCTTAATAATGTACATAAATAATAGAAATTTTGATTATATAATGGAGCATTTAGAAATTCTTTATTATGACATTTTTTATCATATATTGAGAATATTGTTTGAAATGGTATTGATGTAATTAAATCTATTAAAAACCATTCATTTAAATAATTTTTTATGATATCTCTAAAATAAGTTTGTAAAACTTCATCAAAATTATAATAAGCAATAAAAAAAGAAATACCAAAATCAAAAATAAAAACAACATCATTTAATAAATTTAACATTTTCCAAAAATTAAAAAAACTATTATCACTACAATAAACAACATTAAAACCTAATTTAAAAGGTATTGCAATTAAATTATAAAAAGAAAAAATAGCAACTAAAACATCAATAATAAGAACAATAAAAGAATCAGGATGAATATAAAAAAAATCATCTTCACAATCAATATTTTCTTCATCATCAAAAGAATCATAAACATAACCTTTCCTAGTTAAAATTCTATATTTTTCTTTTTCAGTAGCATCAAGTTCTTTAACAACAGTAGAATCTTGTTTAAATAAATTAATATCATCAGATAAATAATTTTTATCAACATCAATAATAACACTTTCTCCAACAATTGTTCTTTTAAATTCTTTTGAAATTTCATTTAATTGAAGAATATTTTTATTTGATAAACCTGATAATTGTAATAAACTTTCACTTTGTGATTCATCAGCAATTGATTTTTGTTCTTCTTTTTCTCCTTCGAAACGAGTTGGTGTTTTTAATAATGAAAATAAAGGATTTTTTTCATCTGATGATTTTTGTCTTTCATAATTTCTATTTATTTCTGGTAAATCTACTTTTTTTAAACTTACTTTTGATAAAGATTTTTTTGGTTTTTTATATCTTAAATTTACTAATTTTTCATCTTTTTTTTTTTTCTCACTTTTAAATCTTGCTCTTTTTCTTAAAGGATCTTTTTTTTCTATTATTTTCTTTTCTGGATTATTATTATTTACTGTATAAGATGTTCTTAAAGGAGCCATAAATTTTTTTGGTGATGAATCATTAATTTTATTTTCTTTAATTTCATTAATTGAAATATTAGAATTTTCAAGTTCTTCTTCTTTAAAATTTTTAATAAATAAAAATCTATTTGAATTATTATCATTATAACTCATTCTTCTATACAAAGGTTTTTTTAATTCATCTTTATCTTTCTTTTTTAATATACCTTTTATTTTTTTACTTCTTAAATTTAAACTACTTCCAGCAGAATTTTTTCTTCTTGTTTGTGTTATTGGATTTAAATTTTCTACTTCATCTTCATCTAAACTTAAATATGCTTGTTCTTTTAAATTATTAACATAACCTTTTAAAACATTTTCTGCTTTAAATAATTCATTTTGACTATATCTTTTTGATACATTTTGATTTGTTGTCTTCTCTAAAAGGGCTAATAAGTTATTTTGACTTATTGATTTATTATTTGATTGATTTTGAATTGCTAAATTATCATTGTTTTTTTTCATTTGAAAAAATAAATTCAGAAATTATTTATTTCATTATATAATTAAACACTAAAATAAAATACTGATATAAATTTTAATATTTTTAGAAATAAATTAATTATTTAAGTTTTAAATTTGATGATAGGTAATTTTAAATCAAAACTTTTTTTATTTTAGTGTAATTTTTTTTTTTTAGTTTTTTCAATTTTTAGAAAATAATAACAAATATATTGAATAATTATTCCTTCAAAAGTCTGTTATTTAATTGTTTAATTTAATATTGGTTTTATTTTATTTTAATTAGTAATATTTTGGTATAAAATATTCACATAATTTTTATATATAGAGAAATAAAAATATTTTTTTATTTAAATTTGTATTCTATTATAAAATTCATTCATTAAAATAAATAATATAATCAGTTTATAAGCTATATTATCTATTTATTTTTATTTAAATTAATTATTTTAAAGAATATTTTGTTTTCATTATACATTTTAATATAAAATATAATATTTAATGTATCAATAAAATTACTGATTAATATTAGTATATAAAGTTATTATATAATCTTTATTTATCAATATTTAAAATAATTAAATAATTGATTTTTTGAAATAATAAGTATTATAATTTAGAATAATAAAAATCCAAAAAATTGTATTTCAAAATTAATAAAAAATATCAATTTATAATGAAATAAATAAATGAAGAAATTAAATAATTTCATAATTGATTTGTGTAATAATAACTTTTATTACTTTATAAATGTCGATATTTCCATAAATAAATTAGATATGTATCTCAGTTAATATTAATTTACAATTAAATGATTATGCTAAGATATATGATATTAATGATAGTTTAGAAATTATATTATATATGTTATTTATTAATTGAATAATAAAATAAATAAAATAATAATTTTTTGAATAATATTAGTTTATTCAAAAAAAATTGAAAATATTTTTTAAAATAATTTTAAAATTTCTTTTTTTTATAATAATGTTATTATATAAACTAAATGAATAACAAAAATAAATTGATAAAATATATAAAAATAGAATATAAAATAATTAAATATAATTTACAAAAATTTTAAATAAATGAAAAAAATAAATATAACCATTTATTTTTAATAAAATGAATTCTAATAAATAAAATTAAATTGAATGGGAACAAAATGTTTTCACGACATAACAATTATAGAATCTCAACAAGTAACAAACAAGGAAAAAAAGCAAATAGAATCTCCAATAGAACTAGATGAAAATTTAGAAAAAAAAGAATCTCTCCGTCAGAAACTTTCTCACAGTCAAAGAACAATAAAATCAAATAATCGTTCAAATCAAAAAAATATATCAACAAAAGAGCCAGAAAAAAAAGAAGAAGCACCATTAAGAGAAAGAAAAGTAATAAAAGCAAAAATTGTAAATGAAAAAAATGAATTGAGTGAAGAATATGAAAAAAATGTTTTGACAATAATTCAAAAACATAATAGAGCAAGTGATGATAAGGAATTAATAGAAAATTGTTTATTAAAGCATTTTTTTATGAAAGATTTAGAAACAAAAGCAAGGAAAGAAATAATAAAAGAAATGTCATTAGCTTCAATAAAACCAAATACATACATTTTTAAAGAAGGAGGAATAGGAAATTATTTTTATATATTAAAAAAAGGAACAGTAGAAGTAATATCAAATAATAATGAAAAAAGATTATTAAATGTAGGAGAATCTTTTGGTGAATTAGCATTATTACATGGAGCAACAAGAGTTACTTCAACTAGAGCTGTTACTGAATGTTTATTATGGGTTATGGAAAGGAAAAATTTTAGAAAAATAGTTGATCATATTACAAAAAAAAATTTTGAACAAAATAAAAATTTTATTGAAAGTATTCCTATATTAGCAAATATTGATCATGCACAAAAAGCTTTATTATGTTCAAATTTATATAAAGAAAGTTTCGAAAAAGGAAATTTTATTGTTAGAAAAGGTGATCCTGCTCATTGTTTATATATTGTTAAAGAAGGAGAAGTTGATTGTTCACTTGATGGAAAAGTTGTTAGAACTTTAGTTACTGGAGATAATTTCGGAGAAAGAAGTATTTTAGTTGATTCAACTAGAAGTTTAGATTGTATTGCTAAAACTGATTGTGTTTGTTATTCTGTTACTACTTCAATATTGAAAAGTATGTTAGGAAATAATTTTAGAAGTTTGTTATATTTAAATTTTATTAAAAGTTCTTTTAATAGAAGTAAAATTTTTGAGAAGTTTAATGTTCATTTATTAGATAAAGCTAGAGATCTTTTTAGAGCTATTAATTTAAAAAATGATGTTGCTTATAAGAAAGGTTATATTAAATGTAGTAAAATTGTTGTTGTTATTGATGGGAATTTAATTAATAAAACTACTAATGAAGTTGTTGCTAATAGAGGTGATATTTTATTTGAGAAAGAATTGTTTAATGAAATTAAAGAAGAAACTGATTTTGATATTTTTCCTCATCCTGATTGTCTTTTAGCTGAAGCTGATACTATGAAATTTTTTAAAATTTTAGGAGGGACTTTTAAACAATTAATGACTCAAACTTCTATTATTGATACATTACAAAAAGTTAGAATTTTTAGAAATTTAACTGTTTCTAAATTAGAACATTTAATTGAAGTTATTAAAGAAGAGAATTTTAGAAATGGAGAAAATATTATGACTCAAGGTGAAAAAGGTAATAAATTTTATATTTTAAAAAAGGGAAAAGTTGATATTATCGTAAATGATAAATATATAAGAACATTAAATGAAAAAGAATATTTTGGTGAAAGAGCTTTATTTTTCCATGAAAAGAGAAGTGCTACAATAAAAGCAAATGGTGAAGTTACAGTATTATATATTTCACAAAGTGATTTTGAAAATGTAATAGAAGGAAATATGAAAGAACATTTAATGAATAGATTATATTTACAAGATGAATCAGTTGAATTAAAAGACTTATATTTTGTTCAAAATTTAGGAACTGGAAATTATGGAAATGTATCATTAGTAAATGATAAAAAAACAAAATTTTATTATGCAATTAAAGCTATATCACGTAAGCAAATAGACAATGAGCAACTTCATAAAAATTTGAATTTAGAACGTTCAATCCTTCTTCAAATAGATCATCCCTTTATAGTAAAATTAGTAAAAAGTTTAAAAGATGATCGATTCATATATTTCTTAATGGAATACATAAAAGGAAAAGAACTCTTTGATGTAATTCGTGATATTGGTTTATTAAACAAAGCTCAGACCCAATTTTATGGTGGTAGTTTATTAGTAGCAGTTGACTATCTACATGAGAGAAAATTCATATATCGAGATATTAAACCAGAAAATGTAATGGTAATATCAAATGGTTATATTAAAATAATTGATTTTGGTACAGCTAAAGCAATAATTGATAGAACTAATACAATTATAGGAACTCCACATTATATGGCACCTGAAGTTATTTTAGGTGAAGGTTACTCTTTCCAAGTTGATATTTGGTCAATTGCTGTTTGTATGTTTGAATTTATGTGTGGTGGTGTTCCCTATGGTGAAAATGCTGAAGATCCTATGGATGTTTATTTAGCTATTATTAATGATAAAATGGAATTTCCTGATTTTTGTGATGATAAAGATTTTAAAAATTTAATGGTTCAAATGCTTACTAAAAATCCAATGACTAGAATGGCTAAATTAAGTCAAGTTAAAAGTCATATTTGGTTTAAAGATTTTAATTGGGAAGATTTGGTTATGTTAAATCTTAATGCTCCTTATAAACCAATTATGAAAAAAGATAGTTTTTTAGGGAATGATAATGTAAAGTTTATTGATTATGTTAAGGAACAAAAAGATGAGGATGATAAGGATAAAGATATTAAAATTGATGAAAAAATGAAATTGGAATATGATGAGTGGTTTAGGAATTTTTAAAAAACAAATTTGGGTTTTTTTAAATTTTTTTTTAAAAAAAATTAGTAACACTATATGGTTGTTATATTTTAAATAAAATGATAATAAATAATATATTTTTTATCTCATTAATTTTTTTATTAATATTGAATATGATGTTTTGGATATTTTTAAACAGGAAATTAAAATTTAATAATATAGATTACATGAAATATATATATATTAAATTTCAATCTAACAATAATAAAAAATAATAAAAAACAAAAATTAAATAAAAAACAATTTTAAATTCTTAATAATAAACTATATTATTTTAAAAGAATAAAATATTTCTTTAAAATCCACCTCCTCCTCCTCCCATATTATTATTATTATTTTGATTTCCAAAAGAACCTCCACCTCCTTGATTATTATTAAAACTTCCTTCTCCTCCCATAGGTTGATTAGGTGGCATATAATTAGGATAATTAGAAGCAGCATTATAATTACCAGTTAAATAATTAGGAGTCATATTAACATTTTGATTTTTATTAATTTGATTTTCATCTAAAGAATATTGACTTCCCATTGATGAAAAATTAGGTGGTGGTGTATTATAATTTTGATCATTAAATTCAGGAATATCTTGTATTACACCTCCATTTGATGTTAAACCATAATTTGGAACCTGATTTTTATATTGTTCAGCTTGTTGTAATTCTTCTTGTGTTGGGAGTACTGGTTGAACATCTGATGAACAATATCCTGTATCTTGTGGTTTGTATTCAAAGGTTTCAACTACTAAATTTAATGTTGGATTTAATTGCTGATATTGATTTAGAAATTGAGTTTCTAATAAATTATATCTTGTTGATACTAATTTTCTAATTTTGAAATTTTGAAATACACAAAATGAATCTACCCACCATTTATAAAATTGACCAAATGTTAATAAAACTGCTAAAATATACCAACCTATTTTTACTGAAAATGGCTCCTCTTTTCCAATTTTTACTAAATTATGTTTATCCATACCAGGAATATATCTAGTTTCTCTAAAATCCATATGTACATCATAAAAACGATTTCTCCTCCAAAATAAATCTTTCTGTGTTAAATAATCACTATAACTAATAGCATCAGCAAAATTAATTTCTTTTTGTAAATGTAATTTAATAAAAGCTTTCTCTTTAGCTTGTGCAATATCCATTCTCAAAAGGAAAAGACCACTAACATCCTTAGTAGAATAATAAGGCATATTATAAGAATCAGTATGAGTAACAACTTTCCTTGTTTCAGTATGAGTTTGAGTTTTTCCTTCACTATCTCTAGTAGTATAAGTATGAGTTTCATAATGATAGCATTCAGCATAAAAATTAATTACTGGTGGAGTTGAAAATAATTTTCCCATTTTTTCATACATTCCTTGATCTATTTGTTTATTTATAAGATAACTACATGTTGGTGAACAAAATTCGAGAATTATATAAATTACATATGATATTCCAAATCCTATTCCTACTTCATTAAAATGAGATTTTGAAATTAGACATACTATTAAATAACCTAGTAAACCCCATGTTGTTAATTGGAATAACCAGCAGGAAAAGGAGAGACATGCATTACCACTACGCTTTTTGTCGTCTTGGGGTAACATCATTGATGCTGGTGAGGATTTGTCTTCCATTTTTTTTTTTTTGATTTTATTATTAAATATATTAGGATTTATTAATTTTTTTATAATTTAATATAATTTTTTTTATATTTTTGAATAATGTTTTTTTTGATATATTATATTTTAGGATCTCTTATTATTAATATTTATTCTTATGAAGTTATTTTTAATTTACTATGTGAAAGTCAATGTCAAAATATATTAATTGAAAATAACATTGATCCAAATAATATTATTACTTATAATTATTTATATACAGGTTATAATAGTATTGATTCATCATCAATAAAAAAATTTCCTATAATATTAACAGCTCATAATATCATTCATATTCAAGTTTTAGGAAATAATAAAAAACCAGGTATATGTGGGTTTGTTACAGTTGATGGCTATGAAATTAAAACAAATGATGAGGAATATTGGAGTGTTAAAGATAATAGTTTAAAAAAAATTGAAGATCATTATAATTGTAATCCATATACATTTTTAACAATAGAAGGAGATATTAATTTAAATGAAAATGAAACAGTTAATTTTGTTTTTAATATTCCTCCAAATCTAAATAATGATATTGATTATACATATGATAATAAAGATTATTATCTAACTAGAAATAATGATAATGGAAATGTAGAAATATCTATTAATTTATATGAATTAATATCCCCAAATTATAATGGGAAATTATATATTAAAAAAGACAATTTCAATAATGGCAAAATTTATTTAAATAATGATCAATTATTAGAAACTGATGGTTTTTTAGATTATAATTCTGAAATAAAATATATTTATGAAACTGATAATTGGGAACAAACTAATTTAAATAATTGGGAAACATTAATATATTCAATTTATGAACAAAAAGAAAGTTCACAAAAAGGTATAATTACCTTTAAAATTTGTGGAGATGAAAATTGTAATTTATGCCATAAAGATACTAATAATAATGTTAAATGTAATAATAATTTTAATCCTAATACTGTTTGCGGTAATGATAAGTATTATTATTTTGATGAAAATAATGAATATCATTGTTATTTATATGGTTCAAATAATTGTAAAAAAATAAATTATGGAACTAGAGAATGTGTTTCCTCATGTAAATATCCATATTCATATGAATATAACAATAATGGGAAATATTGTTATAAATATTGTCCTGAAAATTATTACACAATTGAAGAAAATAAAAAATGTGTATTAGAATGTCCCATTTATATTAATAATCATTTAATTGAATATATAAATGAAAATCAAAATGAATCAAATTTATTAAGAAAAAATAAATTAAAAATTAATAATATTGATGTAAAAAATAAAAATAATTCACTTAGAATTATTTCTGATTCAATTGATGGTATTATTTATAAAAAAAAAACATGTGTTGCAGAACTTCCTTTTCCTTATTATAAAGTAATTAATAAAAATGAATATGTTAGTGATTGTGTAAATGATTATTTTTATTATAGTAAAGAAGATTATCTTTGTACTGATAATTGTTCAAATACAGATCATCCATTATTTAATAATGTTACTAAAGAAAATAATGATAAATATAATTATTGTGTTAAAGAATGTGACCTTGAAAAAACATTTCAATTAGGGAATGTATGTCATGAAACTTGTCCATATTATATTAATATTGAAAAGGATAGTGAAAGAAAATTATGTGTTATGACTTGTAATGGACTAAATTTTATTCATAATGAAATTAATAAATATTGTGAACCAAAATGTGAACATTATTTATATATCAGTAATTCATATCAATATTATTGTATGGAAAAATGTGAAGATAATCAATTTAAATATATTAAATCTCAAAGTTCAAATACTCAAAATACAAATGATAATAATGAAGACACAAATAATGATAATACTGATGAGAATAATGATGAAACAAATGAAATAGAAACATGTGAAGAATGTTTTTGTTATGATTCTTGTAAAAAATATTCAAAATATTATCATAAAAATAAAAAAGAATGTGTAGATAAATGTGAAGATAATGAATATATAAATCATGAAACATATGAATGTAGTGACTGTACTAATGGATATATATATAATAATTTTTGTTATAATGAATGTCCAAATGGAACATATTATCATTTAAATTTAAATGATATTGAAAAAAAATGTATATATCCATGTCCATCAGACACTTATATTTCATTAGATGAAAAATCATGTGTATTTTCATGTGGAGAAAATCAACAAAATAATGGAACTAATTGTTTATGTTCTGGAAATTATTATAAAAATGAAACTAATAATAAATGTGTACTTACATGTGATGTATTTGGTTATATGAGATTAGAAGAAAAAAAAATGTGTGTTAAGGAATGTCCAATTTATTATAAAAAAGAAAATAAAACTCAATCAACTTTAATTGATTGTGTTTATTCATGTGAGCCTGATTTTCCTTATTTAAGTGAAGATTTCAATGAATGTTTAAAAAAATGTCCAAGTAATTTATATAAGAAAGTAGATAATAATTTAATATGTACTACAAAATTAAAAGAAGCTGAAGATCCTGGAAAAAATAATAAAAAAATTAATCTTTCTTTAATAATTGTAATTTTAATTGCTGGATTTTTAATAATAACTTTAATAATTCTTATTTTAAAACGAAAATGTAAGAAAAAATTAATAGAAAGTCAAAAAAAGAAAATAAAGAAAAATAAAAATAAAAAACAAAATATAAACGACTCAGATATATCAACAATCCGTAGTAAAAAAGATGATAAAAATTCAAATATATCAAATTCAAACTATTTAATAAACAATAAAGTATAAAAAAAAATATTTTTTCATTCATTAATTAAATATATAAATAAAAAATCCAAAAATTAATTATATATAATAATACAAAATGCCTTTCATTGATTTAAAAATTTCTATTCCTGTACCAGATGATAAAAAAGAAAAAATTGTTGCTCAACTTGGAAAAGATATTTCAATAATGAATAAACCAGAATCTTATTTAATGATTGGAATATTAGATAATTATCATTTATGGTTTGGTGGAAAAAAAGTTGAAAAAGGAGCAATGGTTCAATTTAGTGGATTTGGTGATGTTGATAAAAGTTCTTCTAATAAGATGACTGGTGCTATTTGTAATTTGTTAAAAAATGAACTTGGGTTAGTTGGTAATAATATTTATGTTACTTATACTCCTATTCATAATTGGGGTTGGGATGGAAAGAATTTTTAAAGTATTTTTTTATGTTTAAATTATTTATTTTTTATTTTTAAAATTGGGTTTTTTTATTTGTTTTTTTTTAATAAATTATTATAATATTATATTTATATTTTAATATAAGATTTATATAAATTCTTAATTATTTTATTATCTTAATCAAACATATAAAAATAATATATAATAAAATACCCTTTATTAAATAAATAAAAATAGAATTATATTTTAAATGTGTTAAAAATTTAAAAAAGTAAATAATATAATTGAATTGAAATAAAATAATAATAATTACTTCAAAAATAATAATTAAGAATTACTCTTTTCATTAATATCAGGTAACCTATCTTTATTATTAATAGTATACTTAAATTTAGAAGTTTTATTCAAAGAAGCACTTTGATTCATATTAACTTGATCATAATAAGGCAAAGGTAAATTTTGTCCACAAGAAGCACATTTATCAATATTTTTAGCATTTTTTTTCAATAATAAAGGTTGATCATCCATTTGTAAATCAATAATAGTATCAACTAAAGTTTTACTAATTTTATTTTCCAAAGAATCAATTTTTCTATTAATAACATTATTATTTTTCCTTAATTCATTCTTATCTAATTTTTCTCTTAAATCACCATAAAATTTATTATTTAATTTATGTTCAAAACTACTTAATCCCATATGATCAATTTTATTTTTCAATTCATGTTCAAATTTATTAGAAAAACTATCAAGTTTTAATTTAAAATTATCAACAACTTTCTGAGTTTCATTTTTTAAACTTTGTTTAATATCATCTTTAACTTCTCTAGTTAAAGCTTGATTTTTTTTTTCAAGTACTTTAACTTTTTCATTTAAATTTTGACAAGTAGCAGTTAATACATTAATTTTTTCTTTAAATGTCATACCACTTTGATGAGGTTCTTGTACAGTAGGAGCATTATCATTATTTTGATTTGGATTTGGATTTATAGGAACATCTTCTTCATCTTCACTTCCTTCTAAATTTTTTGCTAATTCATATAATTTTGCTTTACTATTTCTATTATCTTCATCTAATTTTGCTAATTTTTTTTTAATTTCTGCCATTTGTTTATCATTATCATGTGTTATTAACATATCTCTTATATCTATTATACTTTTATAATTTTTATTTATATCATCTGAATTTTTTGTTATTGATTCTATTAAATTTAAAATTGAAGGATTTTGACTTAAATCAATTTTCTTTGATTCATTTTTTAAAAATTCTATTGTTACATTTTTCACTTCTTCATTTATTTGAGCTTCTATATTTTGTTGTAAAAATTCCATATCAATTCCACTTCCTTGTCCTTGAATATTATTTTTATTTTTTAATCTATTTGGAATTGATACTCCACCTTCTCTAAATTCATTTATTTTATCTTCTAATTTACTTATTCTAGCATTTAATACTTTTTGGAAATTATCAATTTCATCTCTTCCAATTTTATCACCAATACTTCCTGTTATAATTCTCATATTATCATTTAATTTTTTATATTCTTTAGAATTTATAAAAATATTTAAAATATTTTCAACATTAATTTCAGTACCTAAATCTTTTACAAATGATTTACTTTCTTCATTACTTTGATTTTCATTTTGATTTGGAATTTGAAGTGTACTTCTTCTTCTTTGAATTTTAGCAAGTTGACTTAATTCATCAATATCAGCATTCATATCAACTAATTGATTTTCTACATTATCATATCTTTTTTCAATATCTTTAAAATCATTTTCATAATTTTCAACATGAGTATTAAATTTATTTAATAAATCATCAAATTTAACTTTTAAATTTTCAATTTGAGTTTCAGAATATTTTAAATTTTCATTTGTTTCTTTATAATCTTCATCTGTAATTGTTCCCATACTTGATGCATTTTTTATTGAAGTTCTTTTTGTTGTTACTTTAACTTCTTCTTTAATTCCATTTTTTTTTAAATCTGAAATTGTTTGTAAAATATTTGAAAATGTATTTTGAGTTTCTGAATGATTTCTATTTACTGTTTCTTTTAATTGTTCCATTTCACTTTTTGAATCTTCTAATTTTTGAATTAAATCTTTTGATTCTAAATTTTTCTGTTTTATTTCTTCCATTTCTTTTTCTAATTTTACTATTGATGATAAATTATATTCATTTTGTTCTATACATTTTTTTATTTCTTCTTCATTTCCTTTTGAATCTTTTATATTTTCTTCTACTATTTTATTTAATTTATTAATATTATCTTCGTGACTTGTTATACTTATATCGTATTTTAAAATTTTTTGACTTGTTTCTACTGCTTGATCATTTATGTTACTCATTTTTGAATCTATTTCTAAAATTTTACTTTGTAAATTGCTTATTGTCTGTCCTGTTTCTTTTTGAAATATTTCATTTTGACGATTTTTAATTTGGAGATCTCCTATTTGAGTTTTTAAATCTTCTATTGATAATAGTTTTTTTGAAAGATCTTTTACTTCATTTGCTAGTTGAATGTGACTTTTATGCAGAAATTCTATTATTCTTATTAAATTTTCAAAATTAAATGAAAAAGAACATAGTTCTTCTAGTTTTACTGGAAATTCTTGAATGTCCATTTTGCAAGTTATTTATTTATTATTTTTATAATTATTTTTTATTTGTTTTTATGTTTTTAAAATTTATGCATTAAATAAATTTTATATTTTCATTATATTATTTTATAAATAATAGCTTGATTATATTTTGATTTATATTATTAATTATTAAAATTTTATCTAAAATATCAATATAAACTTTACAAATTAAATTATAATATATTTTTTATTCATTATTAATCAAACCATAAAATTATTCAATTTATAATATTCAATATAATAAATATTTCCTTTAACAAATACCTAAAAATAAATACCAAAATCCAAAAAACACAAAAAAATAAAAAAAACCCTAAG
>Ga0256407_10006090_pt1 | contig 18846 bp, 16 predicted proteins | sample RumenRJG_04DNA_FD_193489 | JGI IMG/M metagenome (GOLD analysis project Ga0256407, IMG submission 193489) | Bovine rumen microbial communities from Lethbridge, Alberta, Canada - RJG_04 | ecosystem: Host-associated > Mammals > Digestive system > Stomach > Rumen | place: Canada: Alberta... | reverse complement strand
TGGCAAATCGAGCTTTGAGCGAACGGTAGAAAAGATGGAGAAAGCCATCCATCGTCATAGCATCAAGGAGAAAGGCAAAGAGCAGAACCCGTTCCTGTGGAAAGCCTGGCTGATGATGGGTAAGGCGCAGTTCCAGATGGGACAGTTCGAGGAGGCCGCAGCCACTTTTTCGTATATGCTGCGATTGTATCAAGGACAACCACTGACGAGCGGCCTGGCTCGCGCCTGGTTGGCCAAGTGTTACACAGAACTTGACTGGCGCTACGATGCTGAGGACGTGATTCGCAATATGAGTCGCGACTCGATGGATTTTCGTGCCGTTAAGGATTGGGACTACACCTATGCTAACTACTACATTCGTACAGCCGAATATCAGAAAGCTATACCATATCTGCAAAAGGCCATCAAGCACGAGAAGCGCAAGGTGCAGAAGGCACGCGAGCTGTATCTGCTGGGTCAGATACAAAATCTGTTGGGCAATCAGCAGGAGGCATACAAGGCTTTCGGCCGAGTGATACGTTGCAGTCCGCCATACGAACTCGAGTTTAATGCCCGCATATCGCAGACAGAGGTGCTGGCAAAAAACAACGGCAAACAGATGATAGGCAAGCTGAAACGCATGGCCGCCAACGACAATAATGCAGAGTATCTGGACCAGGTGTACTACGCCATAGGCAATATCTATCTGGCCCAAGGCGACACACTGCAAGCTATCTCTGCCTATGAAAAAGGCAACAAGAAGGCTACACGCAACGGCATAGAGAAAGGTGTGTTGCTGCTCACTCTTGGCAACATATATTGGGAAATGGAAAAGTTTGCCGATGCCCAACGCTGTTATGGAGAGGCTATCGGACTGCTCGACAAAGAGCGCAAGGACTATGAGCAGCTGTCGCAGCGATCAAAGATGCTCGACGAGCTTGTGCCGTACACAGAGGGTATCCATCTGCAAGACTCGCTGCTGGCGCTATCGGAGATGAGTGAGGCTGATCGCAACAAGGCTATCGACCGAGTGATAGACGCACTGAAAAAGAAGGAAAAAGAAGAGCGCGACGCACAGTTGGAAGCTGAGGCCGAAGCCCAACAGACACGCAACAATCAGAACAATCCTAATGCCAATCGCAATCGCACCCCACAGGCACCAACTGCACAGAAGAAGGGCGATGCAACCTGGTACTTCTATAATCCCACGGCTGTGAATCAAGGTAAGACCGACTTCCAGCGCGAATGGGGAAAACGTGAGAATGTAGACGACTGGCAGCGAAGCAATCGTACCGTGGTAAACATGGCGCCATCGGAAGATGAATTGGCAACAGATAGTGTGGCTACTGACAGTATTGCCGACATGACAAACGTGACAAATGATAGTATAAAATCGGAACCCGTAGATTCTGCCGCCCTGGATCCTCACAAGCGCGAGTACTATCTGGCCCAAATCCCATTCACCGAAGAACAGAAGGCCGCAAGCCACGAGATAATACGTGAAGGTCTGTTCCATGCAGGCATCATCCTGAAGGACAAGATGGAACGCCTGCCAATCAGCGAGCGCTACCTGTGCCGACTGATTGCCGACTATCCTGACTACGAGCACAATGATGAGGCTCTGTATCACCTGTGGTTGCTCTACTCTCGACAGGGCAACGCCGCCAAGGCCGACGAATGTTTGGCCCGCATGCAGCAGGATTATCCAGAAAGCGAGTGGACGATGCTAATCTCCGACCCGCTATATGCCGAAAATGCACGCTTTGGCGAACAGATAGAAGATTCGCTCTACACAGCCACCTACGAGGCATTCAAGACCGATCAGGCCGATGTGGTAAAGCAGAATGCAGAACTGTCGGCCACCCGATTCCCACAAGGCGCGAACCGCGATAAGTTCCTGTTTATCAACGGATTGAGTATGTTGAATGAGGGCGACGGCGATGGGTGCATGGAGCAACTCAAGGAGGTGGTAGAAAAGTTTCCTGAGAGCGAGGTGAGCAAGATGGCTGGTATGATAATAAAGGGCGTGCAGGAAGGCCGACGCCTGCATGGCGGCAAGTTTGACATCGACGACGTGTGGACCCAGCGCGATGTGGTGCTCTCAGGCGATTCTACTGCTGTAGACACGCTGAGCATTGAGCGCAATGACCACTATCTGTTTATGCTGGTTTACAATCCAGACTCACTAAATCAGCGCTCGGCCGAAGGCCGCTCTCCTTCAGGAGAGAACCAACTGCTGTTTGAGTTGGCACGATATAACTTCACCAACTTCCTGGTGCGCAACTTCGAGATACAGATAGACCAGGACCGCGAGCTTAATCGTATGATAGTAAGCGGATTCATGAGTTACGACGAGGCACTGCAATACGCACGTATGCTCTACGACAATGAATCGCTTCGCAACCACACCGCTGGCACTATGCGACTGATAGTGAGCGAGAAGAATCTGCCAAGTCTTGGCACCAAGTACAGCTACGACGAGTATCAGCTGTTCTACGAGCGCGAGTTGGCTCCTATGGAGGTTAGCAAGGACAATCTGCTCATCAACCCAGAGAGTATCGATGCGCCTGATGTAGAGGACATCGTACCAGAGCAGCCTGCCCAGCCACAGACTCCTGCCACCAAGAAAAAGCAGCAGTCGGCATTCGATTTTGATGATGATTTTTGGTAATTAATCGCTACGAGATATATGACAAACGGATTACTTCTTTGGGTAGACGACGAGATAGAGCAACTGAGGGCACACATCATGTTCCTCGAGAAGAAAGGCTATGAGATCGTGACTGTGAGCAACGGTACCGATGCTATCGATCAGTGTCGTCAGCGCAACTTCGATCTGGTATTGCTCGACGAGCAGATGCCTGGTATCAGCGGTCTGGAAACCCTGCGCAAACTCAAGGAGATAAATCCATCGATAACCGTTGTGATGGTGACAAAGAGCGAGGAAGAGAATATCATGGAGCAGGCCATCGGACAGAAGATAGCCGACTATCTCATCAAGCCCGTCAACCCCAACCAGATACTCCTTACGCTCAAGAAGAATATCCACCGCAAGGCCATCGAGACAGAGATAACCCAGAGCCAGTATCAGCAGAACTTCCAGCAGATAGCCATGCAGATAATGGACTGCCGCACGTGGCAGGACTGGGTGGATGTGTACAAGCGACTGGTGCATTGGGAACTGGAACTCAGTTCGACAGAAAGCTCGATGACAGAGATGCTGCAGATGCAGAAAGAGGAGGCCAACAATGGTTTTGCCAAATTCATCAAGCAGAATTATCTGGACTGGGTAACTAGTATCTCAAACTTGGATAGCTCAGCTAGTCGACCCGTGCTGTCGCCCGAGATATTTAAGACCAAGGTGTTCCCCTTTCTTTCTGCTGGCAAAAAAGTATTCCTGGTGGTTCTGGACAACTTCCGCTACGACCAGTGGCGAGTGCTGTCAAAGGAACTCAGCGAGTACTTTGATATCGACGAAGACCTGTATTACAGCATTCTGCCCACAGCCACCCAATACGCTCGCAATGCTATCTTTAGCGGCCTGATGCCCAATAAGATACAGGAAATGTTCCCCGACCTATGGGTTGACGAGGATGAGGAAGAAGGCAAGAACCTCAATGAGGAGCCGCTTATCCGCACCCAACTGGAGCGCTATCGCCGTAAGGAATCGTTTACCTATCACAAGATAAACACCCAGGCCGATGCCGACAAACTGATGCAGCAGATGAAGAACATCGAGAAGACTCCGCTCAATGTGGTGGTATTCAACTTCATCGACATGCTGAGTCATGCCCGCACAGAATCGAAGATGGTGCGCGAGTTGGCCAACAACGAGAGTGCATATCGCTCTATCACTCTGTCGTGGTTCCGCCATTCTGTCATAAGCGACTTCTTCCGAGAGTTGGCCCAGATGGATTGCAAGGTGATAGTTACTACCGACCATGGCAGTATACGTTGCACCCAACCCGTAAAGATAGTTGGCGACCGCAACACCAACACCAACCTGCGCTACAAGCTGGGCAAGAATCTGGCTTACGATGACGATAAGAGTCTGTTTGTAATCAAGGACCCACGCAAGGCTCTGTTGCCACAGCCCAACCTGTCTACCAGCTACGTGTTTGCCACGGGCGACTCGTTTTTTGCCTATCCCAACAACTACAATTATTATGTGTCATACTATCGCGACACGTTCCAGCACGGAGGCATCTCTATGGAAGAGATGATAGTGCCGCTCATCACACTTACAGGAAAGAAAAGATAACAAGATATGGAAATCAAGATTAACAGTTTAGACCAGATCGGGGATGCCGCCCGAGAGTTTATCGCCAACATGGGCGATAGCCGTGTGTTTGCTTTCTACGGAAAGATGGGAGCCGGAAAAACCACTTTTATCAAAGCCATTTGCGAGGCTTTGGGTGTCGACGATGTAATCACATCGCCCACCTTCGCCATCATCAATGAGTACACATCGGGCGAGGGCGAGAGCATCTATCACTTCGATTTCTATCGTATCAAGAAGCTCGACGAGGTATATGATATGGGTTACGAGGACTACTTCTATAGCGGATGTCTGTGCCTTATCGAGTGGCCTGAGCTGATAGAAGAAGTACTGCCTGAGGATGCCGTTAAGGTATCGATAGAAGAAAAAGCCGACGGCAACCGTGTAGTTACCGTCGGATAATCGGGGGATTCTTAGAGCATTGCTTCAAATTTCTCTTCGAACTTAGCCTTCGACTGAGCGCCGATAAGCTTGTCGACTACTTCGCCATTCTTGAAGAACAGAAGGGTAGGAATGTTGCGGATACCAAACTCTGCAGCCAGCTCCTCGTTGTCTTCAACATCGCACTTGCCTACAACGATCTTGCCGTCGTACTGCTTAGCCAGCTCGTCGATGATTGGACCTACCATACGGCAGGGACCGCACCATGTAGCCCAGAAATCTACTACCAAAGGCAGTTTGCCAGCCTTAAGCTCTGCGAAGTTCTCTTTTGTGATTGTTACTTCCATTGTCTTACTTTAATTTAATATGTTAGTACTATGTTAACTATCTTGTTTCCAGCAAATAGCATGCCACTAATTTATGGAGTATGCCAACCCCTCGTGACTCTCTATGTAACTTATCAACTGATTCTTCACGTCGATACCCTCACGCTTGCTCCTTAGCAGCACGTGGTGATGGCCGGTAGAATCGCGCAGTTGGAAGAAGAGCTTAGTCTTGCCAGGATTCTCGTTGATAATCTCTGTCAGGTCGGCTACTATCGTATCGCTAAGCTTGTCGGTAAGCAGCGATATCGTAATGCGGTCGATGGCCCTCTCCTTGATGGTCTGTAGGAACTCCACTCCGCCTATCTTCAGGTCTTTCGGACCGTTGTCGTTGTATTGGAATCTCGACTTTACCTTACCCGTCACGTATACCGATGCGCCTATTGAGAACATACCGGCACGCTGGCCCCATTCCTCGCCCATCATAAACAGCTCGCCAGAACCTTCGAAGTCTTCGATTGTCACCACTCCGTAGGGCTTGCCAGTCTTGGTGAAACCCGTCTTCTGTGCTGTAACTATGCCGCCGAATATCACGTCTTCGCGGTCGGCCAGTTTTGCCACATCTGCCAATTCGACACACTTGGTGTTGCACAGGTTGTCGAGAATAATCTTATACTCATCCAGCGGGTGGGCCGACAGATAGATACCTACCAGCTCGCGCTCCTTGTTCAGACGTTCTATGTCGCTCCAGCGGATATCGTTCTTTGGAGGCTGAGGCTGGGCTATCTCCACTTCTTCGCCCATCATGCCGAACAGCGAGTTCTTCATCTCGGCCTGTTCCTGCTGGTAAAGCTGTCCGTAGCGGCAGAGCATCTCAATGAATGTCTCACCCTTGGGGTTCTTTGCAAAGTAGTCCTCACGACGAATGCCGAAACTGTCGAATCCACCGCTCAGTGCCAGCGATTCAAACGCCTTGCGGTTTACCGCCGAGAAGCTTACGCGCTGGGCAAAGTCGTAGATATCCTTGTAAGGGCCGTTCTTTTCACGCTCGTCGATGATCGACAGTGCAGCCGAATCGCCCATACCCTTGATGGCACCTAGTCCGAAACGTATCTCGCCATGATGGTTCACACCGAACTTTTCGTAACTCTCGTTTACATCAGGTCCCAGTGTGGCTATACCCATCTGCTTGCACTCGTCCATCAGTTTGGTGATTTCCGTTATCTGGTCGCGTCGGCGACTCATGATGGCAGCCATGTATTCCGCGGGGTAGTTGGCCTTAAGATATGCTGTCTGATAAGCCACCCACGAGTAGCATGCAGCATGCGACTTGTTGAATGCATACGATGCAAACTTCTCCCAGTCGGCCCATATCTTCTCCAGAATCTTCGGGTCGTGGCCGTTCTTCTTACCGCCGTCGATAAACTTAGGCTTCATCGCGTCTACTATGTCCTTCTTCTTCTTACCCATCGCCTTACGCAGAGCGTCACTCTCGCCTCGGGTAAAGTCGGCCAGCTGGCGACTCAGCAACATCACCTGCTCCTGATACACAGTGATACCGTAAGTATCCTTAAGGTACTTCTCCATGCAGTCGATATCGTAAGTAATGGGCTCGCGGCCGTTTTTACGGGCGATGAACGATGGGATGTAGTCCATAGGTCCCGGACGATACAGAGCGTTCATCGCGATAAGGTCTTCGAACACCGTTGGATGCAGCTCGCGCAGATATTTCTGCATACCTGCCGACTCAAACTGGAACGTACCTATGGTGCGTCCTTTCTGATATAGTTCGTATGTTTTCGGGTCGTCGATGGGGATAGTATCCAGATCCACGTCGATGCCTCGTGTACGCTTGATGTTGGCACAAGCCTCCTTAAGCTCCGACAGAGTCTTCAGTCCCAGGAAGTCCATCTTGATCAGTCCTGTCGACTCAATCACGTGTCCGTCGTACTGCGTGCAGTTGGTCTTGGTTCCCTTAAAGTCAGGGTCGTCGGCTGTCGACACAGGCACGTGGTCGCTTATCGGGTCGCGACAGATAATAAATCCGCAAGCGTGGATACCAGTTCCGCGAACCGTTCCCTCCAGCATCTTTGCGTATTTCATCGTGTTGGCTATGCGTGGGTCGGTAGATGTCTCAGCCTCCTGCAGTTCACGCACGGCTTTGATGGCATTCACCAGATTCATCTTAGGCGTCTTTCCGTCCACGTCTGGCAGACGGTCGGGGATAGCCTTACACAGTGCATTCGATATAGCCAGCGGCACATTCTCTACTCGGGCCACATCCTTGATAGAGTTCTTGGTGGCCATCGATGCGTAGGTGATGATGTGTGCGCAGTTCTCGTGTCCGTACTTATCCATTACCCACTTCAGCACCTTTCCGCGTCCGTCGTCATCGAAGTCGGTATCGATATCAGGCAGCGAGATACGGTCGGGGTTAAGGAAACGCTCAAACAGCAGGTCGTACTTCAGCGGGTCGATCTTGGTGATACCCAGGCAATAGGCTACCACACTACCAGCGGCCGATCCACGACCAGGACCAACCATCACTCCCAGTTCGTCGCGGGCCGAGTTGATAAAGTCCTGCACTATGAGGAAGTATCCTGGGAAACCCATCGTCTTCATGATGTGAAGCTCGAAGCGTATACGGTCGTCAACCTCTTTCGATAGCGGGTCGCCGTAGCGCTTTGTCGCACCCTCGTAGGCCAGTTTTGCCAGATAGTCGGCCTCGAACTTTATGCGGTATATCTTGTCGTAGCCGCCCAGCTTCTTTATCTTCTTCTCGGCGTCCTCAGGCGGCAGCGGGTTCTCGCCGTTCTCGTCGCTGGTAAACTCCTTGTACAGGTCTTCCTCAGTGAATTTCTGTCGCCACTGCTCCTCGGTACCAAACTCTTCAGGGATGGGGAAGAAAGGCATGATTGGGTCGGCGTCCAGACTGTATGTCTCTACCTTATTTAATATCTCCACCGTGTTGGCCAGTGCCTCGGGCACATCGCTGAAGATGTCGTTCATCTCCTGCTGGGTCTTAAACCACTCCTGCTTAGAGTACAGCATACGTGTGGGGTCGTCAAGATCCTTGCCCGTGGCCAGACACAACAGATGGTCATGAGCCTCGGCATTCTCCTTGTCCACAAAGTGGCTATCGTTGGTGCACACCAGTTTCACGCCGTATTCGCGGGCCAGCTCTATCAGCACCTTGTTGGCCTGTTGCTGCAGTGGGAATGTCTCGCGGTTGGCACGTATCGTCGGGTCGGTCACCTCGTGGCGCTGCAACTCCAGATAGTAGTCGTCGCCCCACAGATTCTTGTGCCACTCTATGGCCTTGCGTGCACCCTCTATGTCGCCCTTCAGTATCTTTGCAGGCACCTCGCCGGCTATACATGCCGAGCACACTATCAGGTCCTCATGATACTTCTCCAGCTGCTTATGGTCTGTTCGCGGACGGTTGTAGAAACCATCCACCCACGAGTTACTCACCAGTTTTATCAGGTTCTTGTAGCCATGCTCGTTCTTGGCCAGCACTATCAGGTGGTATCCTCCCAGGTCCTCCTTAGTGTCCTTCAGCATCATGTCGCCTCGGCGTGCCACATACATCTCGCAACCAAAGATAGGCTTGAATGGTTCAAGTCCGTCTTTTTTGCGCTGTTTGTTCACTCCGTTGCATATGTCGTGAAATTCCTTAATGCCGAACATGTCGCCGTGGTCGGTGATGGCCATACCCTTCATGCCGTCGCCGATAGCTTTGTCTACAAGCTTTTTGATGCTCGACTGTCCATCGAGTATCGAGTAGTATGTATGTACGTGTAGATGTACGAAATCTTCCATCTTATTTATCGAAATTGCTCGTTTTTGAGGTCCAAAGATACGCTGTTTTTTCGACATAACCAAAAGAAAAGCGAGAAAAGTTTGTATCTCTCGCAAAAAATCTGTACCTTTGCACCCAGAATATAACAATCGAAATGTAACTAATGGGAGAAAGAATAAAGAAACTCAAGAAGATTAGAATTCATCGCGAAGGCACTAACGAGTTGACACTCAGTGCTTTGGCTATAGTTGGTATAGGACTTTTGCTGTGGTACGGACTCGATACTACCATACCTTTCTGGATATTTATGGCTGTGTTCTGTACAGCGTGGTTCATCGCGCTCAACTTCTATCGTTGCCCTATCCGCTACTTTAATGGCGACACCGACAAGCTGGTTGTAGCCCCAGCCGATGGTAAGATAGTTGTAGTAGAAGAGGCCGAGGAGAATACATATTTCCACGACAAGCGACTCATGATCAGTATCTTTATGAGTCCGCTCAATGTGCATGCCAACTGGTATCCTGTTGATGGTAAGGTTAAGTTTGTTAAGCACTTCGACGGCAACTACCACAAGGCTTGGTTGCCTAAGGCCAGCGAGGAGAACGAGCATGCCGACGTAATGATTACCACACCTGAGGGCGAGGATATTCTGGTTCGTCAGATTGCCGGCGCTTTGGCTCGCCGCATTGTTACCTATGCCAAGGATGGTGAGGAGTGCTACATCGACGAGCATATGGGCTTTATTAAGTTAGGTTCGCGCGTAGACGTATATCTGCCGCTCACCGCCAAGGCTTGTGTCACAATGAATCAGCCCACCACCGGCGACCAAACTGTGATAGCCAAACTAGCCTAATGTTTAATCTTTAATGTTTAATGTTTAATGTTAAAGAAGCATATCCCAAATACGATAACCTGCTGCAACCTTATTTCAGGTTGTATCGCTACATATTTCGCTTTCCAGAGCGAATTCGAGATGGCGTTGCTGTTCATCGTCATCGGAGCCGTATTCGATTTCTTTGATGGCATGACTGCACGCTTGCTACATGTCAGCTCGCCTATCGGCAAGGAACTCGATTCGCTGGCCGATGATATCACCTTCGGTTTCGCTCCATCAGCCATCGTGTTCAGCTATCTCACCACCTTCGATATTCCTCATCCCTACATACCTTACTTGGCCTTTGTAATGGCTGCTTTCTCGGCATTGCGCTTGGCTAAGTTCAATCTCGACGAGCGTCAGGCTTTGGGCTTCATCGGCCTGCCTACACCTGCCAACGCCCTGTTTTGGGGATCGCTGGTTTGCGGACTTGTGGAGAGTGGGGCTTTCGTGGCTGCCAACCTATGGTGGGCTATCCTTTTTATGGTATTCTATGCCAGCTACTTGCTGATTTCCGAGATACCTATGTTTGCCCTCAAGTTCAAGCACTGGGGATGGAAAGGTAACGAGATTAAGTATATATTCGTAATATCATGTATTCCTCTGTTGCTCCTGTTTGGAGTTTTTAGCGGCATTGCATTTATCATTGTGTGGTACATCGTGCTGTCTAAGATTGCAGTTTTAACTAAAAAATAAAAAAGATGGTCTTTATGAAGACTTTTGTAACCTTTATTGTGTTCGGTTTCATTGCCCTTGCTGTTATTGCAATCATCGTTATCAATGTGGTGTATCGCAACATGAAGCGTATGCGCGAGAATGCCGAAGATTATTTCTACCGCCGTGGAAGACGCAACGAGCAGAAAGAACGTAATCCCTTTGGCGACGACTACTTCAAGAGCAGTCGTAAGCCTGGTCAGCAACAGCAGCAAGGCGGTCGCCGCACAGGTGGCGCCGGCTCAAGATCGGCCGAAGGCTCTACAGAACAAAAAACCGCTCGTAGAACTACTACAAGCGGTGGTGTTACTATCATCGATCAGCGCGATGAAGATAAGAAGATCTTCGATAAGGGCGACGATGAATACGTTGAGTTCGAAGAGGTAAAGTAACTCTCAATTCTCAATTATGTACGAGCGTGCCTATCTGCTCGCCGTCCATCACCTTTTTCAGATTTCCCACTACGTCCATGTTGAATACATAGATAGGCAGGTTGTTGTCCTGACACATGCAGATAGCAGTCAGGTCCATCACCTTCAGTCCGCGCGCCAGTACCTCTTTATATGTGATATCCTCAAACTTAGTTGCAGTTGGGTCCTTCTCGGGGTCGGCTGTGTATATACCGTCCACGCGTGTACCCTTCAGCATCACGTCGGCCTCAATCTCTATTCCGCGCAGACTTGAGCCTGTGTCGGTAGTGAAGTAGGGCGAACCAGTACCTGCTGAGAATATGCACACATATCCAGCCTCCATAGCCTCGATGGCCTTCCACTTGGTGTAGAACTCACCGATAGGTTCCATGCGGATGGCTGTCAGCACCTTGTTTTTCACTCCCACTGCGCCCAATGCTGAGCTCAGTGCCAGCGAGTTGATAACTGTAGCACACATACCCATCTGGTCGCCCTTCACGCGGTCGAAACCTTTCTGGCTACCGCTCAAACCGCGAAAAATGTTTCCGCCACCGATCACGATACCAATCTGTACTCCCATTCCGGCTATCTCCTTAATCTGGTTGGCATAGTCGCTCAGTCGCTCAGGGTCTATGCCGTAGCCCTGCTTTCCCATCAGACTCTCACCCGAGAGTTTCAACAGAATTCTCTTAAATCTTGCCATAATATATAAATGTTTAATGTTTAATATTTAATGTTTAATCTTTAATGTTTAATCTTTAATCACAAACGTCACTTCCTTAAATCTATACAGATGCGCAATTCCCATCTCGTCTTCCAGCATCAGTCGTCCATCGTCCTTAACGTCCACTAAGCTTGCCTCGAAAACGGTGTCTTGCGTCATAAACTTGTGCTTGCCCTCTCGCCGGTATAGTCTTGCCTTGTAGTCGGCAATGCAGGTTCTGGTCCTGCAACACTCGTTCATCTCGTCGATAAAAGCCTTCAGCACCTCATCGCGGTCGGTATCTTTCCCTGTCAGTTGCTTAATCGACACAGGGTTTGGCGCATCGCTCTTAAACTCTGTCTGGTTAACGTTCAGGCCAATACCTATTATAGTGTCCTTTACCATGCGTCCCTGTAGTCGGTTCTCTATCAGCACGCCGCATATCTTCTTGTCGCCAACGTATATGTCGTTGGGCCATTTTATCTCTACGGGCTTGTTGGCGAATTTTTCAATCGCCTTGCATAGTGCCACCGATACTAACTGGGTAATGATAAACTGACTTTTAGCCTGAAAGTTTTTTGGATGTATGAATACCGAGCACAACAGATTCTTTCCACGTTCCGACTCCCACGAGTTTGCGCCGCATCCCCTGCCAGCAGTCTGGTATTCAGCCACAACAACCATATCATTCTGCTTCCCGTTTTCTTTCATCCATCGGTTCGTAGAATCCGTTTCTTCTATGTGTACAACCTCTAAATCTATCATTCTGAGTGCAAAGGTATAAAAAAATCCGTGAAAAACGTGTAATCAGTGCCAAAATTTAATTATCTTTGCAACATGATAGATGAACAACAACAGAAAAAAGACGAGCGCTATATGCTGATGGCCCTTGATGAGGCCCGTGAGGCGCTGAAAGCAGGTGAGATTCCAATTGGTGCAGTAGTGGTATGCAAAGATCGCGTCATATCCCGCGCCCACAATCTCACCGAGACGCTCTGCGATGTCACCGCCCATGCCGAGATGCAGGCCATCACCGCCGCTGCCAATACCCTTGGTGGCAAATACCTTACCGACTGCACGCTATATGTCACCGTTGAGCCCTGCACCATGTGTGCCGGCGCGATAGGGTGGGCCCAGATTCCCCGTATAGTCTATGGTACTCCCGACGATAAGCGCGGTTTTCATCTGTTGGCTCCCAATGCTCTCCATCCTAAGGCAACAATAACTAGCGGCATCCTAGAAGAAGAATGCCGCCAGCTGATGCAAGATTTCTTTAAGTCAAAGCGATAGTTTTATATGTCCTGGCGGCAGAGAGTCCAGCCGCGGAGTAGGGCGAAATAGTCGAGGGCGGCAGTGCCATTCTCTTGGATAGCCATTGCGGCAGCTAGGGCTAGCCAGCGTTCTGGGTGGTCGCTCGGGATACCTAGGGGCTCGTCGGGGTGGAGACCTGTGAGGCGCGACACCTGATTGACGTAGGCGATGGTGTTGTTCTCGAGCGGCGGCGCCCACTTCTGCACTATGGTGCGGATGGTGTAGAGCCGGTACTTGTGGTAGTAGGTGCGTGTGAGCAAATAAAATGCTGCACGCCAGCCATACTCCATCGATTCGAACTGTACAAACGCAGCATCACTCTGTTTGGCTTTCATGCCCTTCCACTTATCCTTGCTGCGGCGGATGTTAAGCGGATTGTTGTTTCTTATTCCTCTTGGCAACATAACTCTTACTCTTTTTATAACTGTAATCTGTAATCTGTAATACATACTTGCGAAAAGCCCATTGATATATCATCTTTTCGCATTTGCGATCTTCATTGTCGAGTCCCTCTTGCTGACGTACACGTTTAGCATCCTCAAGCGTAAACTCGTCGGGCAGTAGTTCAAGCAGACTCCTGGGGCCGCGCTTGGTTGTTGGTACGTCTTCGTCGGCCTTACGAATCAGGTCGCCAAACAACGTCATCTTGAGATACAGATCGTAAAACAAACTCCACCTACAGAATGTCTCGATACTCTTTTCCCATTTCTTGCCATTGGCTACGTATATCAGGCAGGCCTTGCGGAATGCCATCACCAGTGCGCGGTGCGAAAGGTTGTCGAATACATCGTCTTGCGACAGTCGGGCAAACTCTGCACACTCATCTTTCAATTGTCTGGCCAGTCGCTTGGCTTGTGGACAGTCTATCTTGCCAGTGGCATTCTTCAGATTGTCGATATATGGTTTCAGCGCTGCATCGTATGCCTCGTCATAATCTCCGAATACGGCAATATCGGCTCCACGCTCTTCTTCTGGTATTGTGGCCAGAGTCAATCGCGATATCGGACCGTCGGTCATTACATATCTGAAATACCGTATAACCTTTGCTATTGTGGTGTTAGCATTCCAGTTAAGATACAGGCAACCATCACCTGTCACACTCTGTGTACTGGCACGGTCGGCACCGAAATCATTTCCTTCGTCGTCGCACAGCTTCAGTGTAGTGAACTGATTGTTACGACCTGTAGCCCCCTCAATCTTATCCCACTGCTCCAGTTCGTTAATCCTAACGTAGAGTGGGGCACCGTTGGCCTCGTCGGTACGCTGAACAAGGGCTGCAAACGTAATGTTCGACTTGATGTTCTGTATCACCAGATCGTCGGGACGCTTTGGTTTCTGCTTATTGCCGGCCTTGCTGTTATAATCGTCGTTAAACTCCTTCAGTCGCTGGCGGTTCGTCTTGTCGCGCTCCTTCATTATTGCTATGAGATGTTCCAGAGGCTGACGTGTACACGAATCCTTACCCGAACCGGTTTTGGCTACTATCAGACAGTTGATTCGCAATTCGCGTATCTGATTGTCGATGTACACAAAACTAAGGTTCTTAGGATAGGCACCAAGCGGTGGAAACATTGCCTGAGCCACAGTGGCCTTATACTTGTTAGGTGTGTTGCGCGTAACGGCTTTTACCAGTTTGGGCAGTACTGTGGGGAGTTCAGGAGGTGTGGCGCTGGCGAATAATCTCGATAGTTCCGATTGCATTTCTGCTGCAGGCTGATTGCTGGTGCATTGCTGGCTGTCTGAATCATCGTTATGTCTACCTATTCGCTTACTATCACGGAACACTCGCTTCTGAAACTGCGTCAGACGCTGCTGTGGATTGTAGTATTCGGAGTAATATGCCGTCACCAGGTCTTGTATGTTCTTGTCTTGCCAATTGCCCGGCATCAACTCTTTCAGCACACCAAGTGTTTCTTGCTTAGAAAGCAGCTGATTGCAGTGATTAAGTATCATCTTGACCGAATTGTGACGGTGCCCCTCGTTTATAAGATCAGCCTCAGTCACCTCTTCTTCCTTCATGCATTCCTTGAAGATAAACATAGTACGTTCGTCTGCGGGCGTGCATTCTAGTGTGGTATCGCCAGTTTCACTTTCCAGCTTAGTAGTTGCTGCTGCCGTTTTCAGTGGTCGTCCGTCAACATCTAGTCCGCGATTTAAAAACGCCTCACGACGTTCTTCCAACTCTTCCTCTGGGATTGATTCTAGCCAGTGCTCTGAGCGGAATACTTCTTCGTCGATACCAGTGATATAGATAAAGCGCTCGGGTGTGATACAACTCTCGTCGAATGGTACATCCTCTAGTTCTGCGCAAAACATCTGCTGCGCTTCAGCTATCGTCTTGCCTATCGGCATTCTGATATAGATGTGCACTTTTTTGCGTGCCGAATAGGCTATGCGCAATACCATATTCTGCCAGTCGCCGCCGTCTTCTGCGTTTAGTTCCAGTGCGCGTTTTATCGCCTGGTCTACCTTCGACAGCTCGTCAACGTCAACGCACGTCATATACGTAAAGCTCTCAGGGATGATATCTGCCTGGGCACGATGGTTATCACGGAAGGCTGAATAGTGTGGACAGATAAAGGGTAGCTGATCTTTCAGCTTCTCATTGCCGCCGCGTATTTCGGCCACCGTCTGTCGGAGCCAGTCTTCGGAGAGCAGATGGTCAATCTGCTCCGAAGTCCAGGTCTCTGCATAGCCACGGTTGTCCTTGCTATAGTTGCCCGTGTGCTTAGAGTTTACTGCTAGTTGCTGTTTCATGAATTTTGCTTTTTGTTGTTCTCAATATAGTCACACATAAAGGCTACTGCCTTGGGTGTCTCTTCCATCAACCACTGGCAGAAATGCTCCAGTTTATTGTCGTCTACCATAAACGTAAGGCGGTGCCGGTTATCCTTGCCCTTAGAAAGTGTGCCGTGTGTGGTCTTGAATAGCACTTCGGCTTGCGAACGACTTCTTTTGGGCAGCTCGCTCACGTAGAGTGTTCCATCACGCATGCGCTGCACGTGGGCTTTGATGCTGTATGGGCTAACCACCGGGGTACTGAAGTCGGAGTTAAACTGTGAGTACTTCATTCCTTTCTCGTCCTGATAGTAGGAAGTCATGCCATAAACCATAATTGGCTTGTTGATAGTTTCTTTCATTTGTAAGTTATTTTAGTGGTTTTATTTCGTTGGCCAATATGTCTTGATAGAACTGGCCGTTTGATTCGTGCACCTTGAATCGCAGATTGGCTGCAACGATAGTGTCAGGAGGAAATCTGCACTGGGCAGAATTGCCTAGTATGGTTACAAGAAACTCATCGCCTACCTCGCCCAGTTCTTTCAGGCGGATTACACACTTGGCCAACTGGCCGTTTTCGCTCTTCTTGCTTGGCACGTTATAGGCCTCGCCCTGTGCCAGCACTCTTAGAATCATTGTGTTCATAATTATTGCTTATTGATTAGAGAGGATTAATTGTCGATTTTCTCGAAAGGGCCCACTTTTTTCCAGAGTCGTGCCAGATAGCTGTGAGTCTGCTCTGTGAAGACGTCTTCATCTGCCAATTCGCAGAAGATGGCGAAATGCCATGTAGCAACATACCTATCGAATCGGGTTTTCTTGCCGGTAACAATATACTCTAGCATTGCTCCCAATAGTTGGATGCGGTCTTCGGGATGATAGTGTCGGATGATGTTCTCCACCTTCAGCATCGAATCCTTCGATAGCCACTTTCTTAACAATCCCTTAATGATTCGTTCTGACGTGTCGTTCAGTTGCTTTGCTTTGCGGAAACCTTCGGCAGCAACTTCGGCCTTTCGTTCGCATTTCGCAAGATCGCACTGTGTTCTGACCAGAACCTTCTTAACTTCTTTCAGTTCTTCCTGTTTACGGGTGAGCAAACGCTCAATTACACTTGATTCTTCCATATCTTTTTAAATTTAATTGATGAAACATTCGTAATACCCGCCAGATGATGAGGATTTAAGGGGAAATTTAAGGTAATATTTAAGGGAAGGGGGTTGGAAGAACTAAAAGATGAAACAGAAAAGAAAATAGAACTACTTGAAGCTCAGGTAGTTCTGCATAAAAATGGATTATTTCAAAAAATATTTTTTCTTTCCCTCGATGTTTCCCTTAACGCTTGTGCAATTGCATGTCCTGATGGTCATATGGGTCATAGATTGATGCAAAATCCCCATCCTCGTCCCAATTGCCTTCTAACATCTGTTGCGGACTGGCTTTAAGCATTTTGATACATTCGTTTATGATGGGTAGAGCTCGGCTGTTAGGATTGTTACCCTTGTCCATACTGGTTAACCATTGGCCGCGTGGGTCTTTAAAATGTCCCTCGAGTATGGCCGAAAGTGTGTATCCATCAGCCACTTCGGCCAGATTAGCATTAATTATCTGGCGGAATAGCTCAAACAGTGTACCTCTTCCGTATGGTTCCAACCATGTTAGTTGGCAGTCTTCATCGCGTTTGCCCGAAAACAGAGCCTTGAAGTCAGCCTCATTACCATCTATCCATCCTTCTTTACATAGTTTCATGTACAGCAGTGTCAGGTGCGCCTCGGTCATACATCCTTTTCGTTTCAGCGTCATTGTCTCACGGGGCTTGGGTGGCTTTTGCGACTTTTGCATGGCTGTCTTCTTAGCCGTGTCACTTGTTGCAGTAGTGTAGTCCACTTCTATGCCATAATCAGCAGCGTGGCCATTTAGTATATCGGTGAGTATGCATATCTTGTCAAGTCGCAGAAAGAATTCACAGATTTCAGATACTCTGTTAGCCTCGTCGAAGGGTATGTTTTGCGAGAATATGCGCCACGTGTGGTCGTCGTTCTTTATCTGGTACCATCGGCTGGATATCTCCATGCGCGCAAATTCCTTGATGCAACGCTCGCGCTCTTCCTGCACTTCTTGCAGCAGGTATTCTTTGATACATCCTTTGGCCCACTGCACAATCTTCGGCAGAGTCGATGTGTAGGTCATCGTTAGTGCATAAGCGAAATGACACTCTTTTTTCCTTAATTGTTCTGTTTCGTGGTTGTAATAAGGCGTCGGCTTTAAGTTTGCATAATAGTCTTTCATCAACATTTGGCAATACCTCCGGATGTCAGCCAGCGAAAATAGTTTGTCGGCATCCTTCAGCAGTCGTTCTACTCTTCTTTGCAATGAAGGTGCATTTCCCATTTCTGGCATTATGCTTTTATCCATATATGAGGCCGCCTCCATCATCGACAGGCAATTTTGCCATCATGGTTATTTCTTTTGATATTTTCATTTATTAGTTACAATTTATGTGCAAAATTAATGCTTTTTTATGAGAGAATGGTGATATATAGTGTGTTTAACACATTATTAACGGGTGACCCCATTTGTCTATGTGTTTACGGTTTACAGTTTACAGATTACAGTTTTTATTCGCTGGGGGTAGGGGTGAGTATAAGAGAATAGAATACCATTAATGTTAAAGTAGTTTAATATTTATATTAATATAAATATTACCTTCAGAAGCCTTATACGAGGGGTGCGGAGATAAAAACTGTAAACTGTAATCTGTAATCAAAATGGCAATGCAAAGACACATGCATTCTATTTTCGACACGAAATCGGGTATATTTCGGCAGAAACGCAAAAAAAGTTGGAAACGCCTTGAAAATATTGTACCTTTGCATTGTCAAAACGAGGGAGGCTGAGGGCGGCCATTAATTGTAAAAATTGCGAGAATTAATTCTAGAAATTGCGCGCATTAATAGTAGCAATCGTTAACATTAATATGGCGTCCGAACCCGAACTTGTCGAGACAGCGAGAGATTAAATGAAATTATTAAACATTATCCATTAAGCATTATGAGTATTAAAGTAATTGCACAGCGCCGACAGCTTAAGATCGGAAAGAATCCAAGTAACCGCTTCGTGATGCGTCCCGACCTGTACTCGGCCGTAAACGAGAAGAAGGTATTCGCAGAGGCTTCTAGTCACAGTGGCATCTCTGCAGGTGTAATCAAGGCGGCTTGGGATGCCGCAGGCGAGGTAATCCGCACCTGGGCTACCGAGGGCCACTCGGTACCGCTGCCCGGACTGGGAACCA
>Ga0256407_10006088_pt1 | contig 18853 bp, 12 predicted proteins | sample RumenRJG_04DNA_FD_193489 | JGI IMG/M metagenome (GOLD analysis project Ga0256407, IMG submission 193489) | Bovine rumen microbial communities from Lethbridge, Alberta, Canada - RJG_04 | ecosystem: Host-associated > Mammals > Digestive system > Stomach > Rumen | place: Canada: Alberta... | reverse complement strand
GCGCGAACTTCATTAGGGATTGCCTGTACGCCATGTCCTGTGTTATACTGTTGCTCATGAAGGATGTGGCCTCCTTTCTCGGCAGTTGGTGTGTGGTAACTCAACTATAACCGATGAGGCTTCATCCTTCATCCCTTTTTTCACTTGTCCAATATGTATTGTAGTCCTACACTATGAAACACAAGATGTAGATTTTTTCCTTGCATCGGGTGTTAAGATATGGTAAAATCACTTGTCAAACCAGATGCGGGAGAAACCACATGACGGAAAATACGACCAAAAATCGCGAATATCAAGAAGACGAAGGGGTCGGCGCGGCCTATACGGGGCCGCACCGCCGCAGCACCGACCTGCCGGAGGACGAACGGTCCGGCGCGGGCGGCGCGGTGCGTATCCGCCGGCTCAACTGGTTTCTGGCGGCTGCGACGCTGGCGATTTCGGCGGCGCTGCTGCTGACCATCGAGAGCCGGCAGTCCTTGCTGGAGGCGTCGGCGGGGCAGCTGCCGCAGGCGATGCTCGATTCCTGCCGCGCGCTGATCACGCAGCAGGCCGTCCTCACTTGCCTGCTGATGGCGATCGTGCTCGTCACGCTGATCTCGGTTTCGGCACTGGTGCTCAAGCCGGTGCGGGAGTTCGTCGCGCGCATTCACGAGCACAAGATGCTGCCCATGCACGGCTCGTCCGAGATGCAGTACTTCGCAAAAGCGTACAACGTGATGTTCGAGGACAGCATGCGCCACAGCGAGGAGCTGCGCTACAAGGTCGAGCACGACCATCTGACGGGGCTTTACAACCGCGGCGCGTTTGAAAAGCTGCGCGACGCCCACGAAAACGACGACGTGGCGCTGCTGCTCATCGACGTGGACAAGTTCAAGGAGGTCAACGACACCTACGGCCATGACGTGGGCGACAAGGTGCTGCAGAAGGTCGCCTCGCTGCTCGACGCCAACTTCCGCTCCACCGACTATCCCTGCCGCATCGGCGGCGACGAGTTCGCGGTCATCATGACCGGCATGACGCCGGAGCTGCGCCAGGCGGTGCTCGACAAGATCGGCAGCGCCAAGGCCGGACTGGAGGACACCTCGGACGGCCTGCCGAAGGCGACGCTGAGCATCGGCTGCGCGTTCAGCGGCCAGCGGAAGGACGGAAACGCGCTGTTCAAGATGGCGGACACGGCGCTCTATCGCGTCAAGGAAGCCGGCCGCAACGGCTGCGCGTTCTACGGCGACGCGGAGGGCGAAACCTGAGAAACCGGATCAAAAAAGGGCTGCCGACATGTCGGCGGCCCTTTTTTGCAGCCCTTCGACACGGTTTTTTCGGCGGCAGACGGGCAAAAATAAATTGCAATCAATCAATATTTGCAAAAGTGAGATTTACGTAGTATAATGCGGCCTTGCGCAATGCCGCTTTAGGCATTTAAAGGAGAGAACTGTTATGAAAAGAGAAAGACTCGGAAGCCGCATGGGCTTTATCATGCTCTCGGCGGGCTGCGCCATCGGGTGCGGCAACGTATGGAAATTCCCGTGGATGACCGGCCAGTTCGGCGGCGGCGGATTTGTGCTTGTGTACATCCTGTGCCTGCTGGTCCTCGGCCTGCCCGTTATGACGATGGAGTTCACCGTGGGCCGCGCGGCCCAGAAGAGCCCGGTCAAGATGTATCAGGCGCTGGAAAAGCCCGGCCAGAAATGGGGAGTCATGGGTTATGTCTCGCTGCTCGGCAACGTTGCCCTGATGGCCTTCTATACCGTCGTCTGCGGCTGGATCATCAATTATTTCTGCAAATTCCTGGTAGGCCAGAATCAGGACCTCGGCTTTGTGCCGATGATCACGAATCCCGGCCTGAACGTGACCTTCCTCGCCGTCACCGTCATCGTCGCCTTTGTGGTGCTGAGCTTCAACCTGCAGGGCGGTCTGGAGCGCGTGACGAAGTACATGATGGCGGCGCTGCTGGTGCTCATGCTGGTGCTGGCGGTCCACAGCTTTACGCTCCCCGGCGCGAAGGAGGGCCTTGCCTTCTATCTCGTGCCCGACTTCTCCAAGATCAACGGCTCCGTCATCGTCGGCGCCATGAACCAGGCGTTCTTTACCCTGTCGCTCGGCATCGGCAGCATGGCGATCTTCGGCAGCTACATTGACAAGGACCGCGCGCTGATGGGCGAGTCCGTGAACGTTATCGTGCTCGACACCCTCGTCGCGCTGCTGGCGGGCTTTATCATGTTCCCCGCCTGCTTCACCTACGGCCTTGAGGTCGGCGCCGGCCCGAGCCTGCTGTTCGACACCATGGCGACGGTCTTCAACAACATGGCCGGCGGCCGCTTCTGGGGCACGCTGTTCTTCCTGTTCATGGTGTTCGCGGCCATGTCCACGGTGCTCGCCGTGTGCGAGAACATCCTCGCCATGACCCGCGACCTCTTCGGCTGGAGCCGTCCCAAGGGCAGCCTCATCTGCGGCGTCGTCGTGTTCTGCCTCGGCCTCACCACCGCGCTTGGCTACAGCGTGTTCTCCTTCCAGCCGTTCGCGGAGGGCTCCGCGTGGCTCGACTTCTGGGATTTCATCGTCTCCACCAACTGCCTGCCGATCGGCAGCCTGGTGTTTGCCCTCTTCTGCTGCAACGACTTCGGCTGGGGCTGGGATAACTTCGTCAAGGAAGCGAACGCCGGCAAGGGCCTGCAGGTGCAGCAGTGGATGAAGCCGATCTTCCGCTTCTGCGTTCCCGTGATCATCGTGGCCCTCTACATCTACGGCCTCGCGACCTTCGGCTGGCGGTAAGCCGCCGCCCTCCGACGGTCATTCGAAAACCAAACCGAAAGCCCGCGGCCTGCGCCGCGGGCTTTTTGCGTTCGATCAAAAAAGGAAGTCAGGCGTAAAAAAACGCTTGACTTTTTTTGCACAGTTCGGTAGAATAAAGCGCTTATGTGCGAAAATAGGTGAAGCAACAAACTTCACCCAGTAACGTCAGATTAGCAGATTGCATCGAAAAATGCAAGCGCGGCGGCGAAGTTTCTATCAACAACGCCGCGCGTGTCAAAAAACTCCGGCTGCTGAGAGGCCGGGGCGGCCAAACGGATTGGCGAGCAATACATGGCGGGACCGGAACGACTGCGGCGGTCCCCGGAAAGGTGTGAAGAGCAAATGGCCCACGACAAAATGTACGGCAAGACCCTTCGCAAGAACTTCGCGCGGCATGAGGAGATCATGGAGATGCCGAACCTCCTCGAGCTGCAGAAGACCTCGTACCAGTGGTTTCTGGACTACGGTCTGCGCGAGGTGTTTGCGGACGTTGACGCGATCGCGAACTACGCCGGCAACCTCGAGCTGAGCTTCATCGATTATAAGATGGACGAGCAGCCCAAGTACGACGTGGAGGAGTGCAAGGCGCGCGACGCGACCTATGCCGCCCCGCTCAAGGTCAACGTGCGGCTCTACAACAAGGAGACCGGAGAGATCAAGGAGCAGGAGATCTTCATGGGCGATTTCCCGCTCATGACCCAGTCCGGCACCTTCGTCATCAACGGCGCCGAGCGCGTCGTCGTCTCCCAGATCGTCCGCTCGCCGGGCATCTACTACGGCAAGGAGATCGACCTCAAGACCGACCTGCCGCTGATGACCGCGCAGGCCATCCCTTACCGCGGCGCGTGGCTGGAGTATGAGACGGACGCCAACGAGATCTTCTACGTCCGCATCGACAAGAACCGCAAGCTGCCCGTCACCGAGCTGCTGCGCGCCATCGGCTGCCGCAGCGACAAGGAGATCCTCGACCTCTTCGGCGACGACGAGCGCGTCGTGACGACGCTGGAGAAGGACTCCTGCAAGACCTACGAAGAGGCCATGCTGGAGATCTACCGCAAGCTGCGCCCGGGCGAGCCGCCCACGGTGGAGGCCTGCGAAACGCTCATCAACAATCTGTTCTTCGATCCGCGCCGCTATGATCTCAGCATGGTCGGCCGCTACAAGTACAATAAGAAGCTCTCCCTCTGGGCGCGCGTTCGCGGCCAGAAGCTTCTGCTCCCCGTCGCCGATCCGCGCACGGGCGAGATCCTCTACGACGCTGGCCACGTGCTGACCGGCGAGGAGGCCGACGAGCTGGACGCCATCGGCGTCAACGACGTGACCCTTGAGGTCGACGGTCGTCCGCTGCGCGTGTTCTCGAACCACATGGTCGACCTCGGCCGCTTCGTCGACTTCGACCCGAAGGAGTGCGGCATCAAGGAGCGCGTCAGCAAGAGCGTGCTCGACGAGCTGCTGGAGCAGTTCCGGGGCGACGAGCTCAAGGAGGCCGTGCGTGAAAACGCCGACCGTCTGGTGCCGAAGCACATCCTCGTCGACGACATCCTCGCCTCCATCAACTATATGAACGCGCTGGCGCGCAATGTCGTCATGAAGGACGACATCGACCATCTGGGCAACCGCCGCCTGCGCTGCGTGGGCGAGCTGCTGCAAAACCAGTTCCGCATCGGCTTCAGCCGCATGGAGCGCGTCATCCGCGAGCGCATGACCATCCAGGATCTCGACATCGTGACGCCGCAGAGCCTCATCAACATCCGCCCCGTCACGGCGGCGATCAAGGAGTTCTTCGGCTCCTCGCCGCTGAGCCAGTTCATGGATCAGACGAACCCGCTGGCGGAGCTGACGCACAAGCGCCGTCTTTCGGCCCTCGGCCCCGGCGGCCTTTCCCGCGAGCGCGCGAACATGGAAGTGCGCGACGTGCACTACAGCCACTACGGCCGCATGTGCCCGATCGAGACGCCGGAAGGTCCGAACATCGGCCTGATCTCCTATCTCGCGACCTACGCCCGCATCAACGAGTACGGCTTCATCGAGGCGCCGTACCGCAAGGTCGACCACAAGACCGGCAAGGTCGCCGACGAGATCACCTATATGACCGCCGACGTGGAGGATCAGTACATCGTCGGCCAGGCGGCGGAGCCGGTGGACGCCAAGGGCTGCCTCACCAATAAGCGTATCACCTGCCGTCACCGCGACGAGATCGTCGAGGTCGACCGCGACCGCGTCGACTACATCGACGTCTCCCCGCGCATGATGGTCTCCATCGCGACCGCGATGATCCCGTTCCTGCCCAACGACGACGCGAACCGCGCGCTGATGGGCGCGAACATGCAGCGTCAGGCAGTGCCGCTGCTCCGTCCCGAGGCGCCCATCGTCGGCACCGGCATGGAGCACAAGATCTGCATGGACGCCGAGGTCGCCGTCCTCGCCGAGGGCGACGGCGTCGTGACCAAGATGGACGCGCGCAGCATCACCGTCGCCTATGACGACGCGGAGCTGGGCACGAAGGAGTACAAGCTCACCAAGTTCCTGCGCTCCAACCACGGCACCTGCATCAACCAGCACCCCATCGTCAACGTGGGCGAGCGCGTGCACGGCCGCAAGTATGACAAGCAGGGTCACATTCTGGAAGATCCCACCGTGCTGGCCGACGGCCCCGCGACCGATCAGGGCGAGATCGCGCTCGGCCGCAACATCCTCGTCGGCTTCATGACGTGGGAGGGCTACAACTACGAGGACGCGGTGCTGCTCAACGAGCGCCTCGTCCGCGAGGACCTCTATACCTCCATCCACATCGAGGAGTATGAGCTCGACGCCCGCGACACGAAGCTCGGGCCCGAGGAGATCACCCGCGACATCCCCAACGTCGGCGACGACGCTTTGAAGGACCTCGACGAGCGCGGCATCGTCCGCATCGGCGCGGAGGTCCGCGCCGGCGACATCCTCGTCGGCAAGGTCACGCCCAAGGGCGAGACCGATCTCACGGCGGAGGAGCGCCTGCTCCGCGCCATCTTCGGCGAGAAGGCCCGCGAGGTGCGCGACACCTCGCTGAAGGTGCCCCACGGCGAGAGCGGCATCATCGTCGACGCGAAGGTGTTCTCCCGCGAGAACGGCGACGACGAGCTGGGGCCGGGCGTCAACATGGTCGTCCGCGTCTACATCGCGCAGCGCCGCAAGATCCAGGTCGGCGACAAGATGGCCGGCCGCCACGGCAACAAGGGCGTCGTCAGCCGCGTGCTGCCGCAGGAGGATATGCCCTTCCTGCCGGACGGCACGCCGCTCGATATCGTGCTGAACCCGCTGGGCGTCCCCAGTCGTATGAACATCGGTCAGGTGCTGGAGGTCCATCTGGGCTACGCCGCCAAGACCCTCGGCTACAAGGTCGCGACGCCGATCTTCGACGGCGCGAGCTACGAAGAGATCCAGGAGGAGCTGGTCAAGGCCGGCCTCGATCCCGAGGGCAAGAGCTGGCTGTACGACGGCCGTACCGGCGAGCGCTTCGACAACAAGGTCACCGTCGGCTACGTCTACTTCCTCAAGCTGCACCACCTGGTCGACGATAAGATCCACGCCCGTTCCACCGGCCCGTACTCCCTCGTCACCCAGCAGCCGCTGGGCGGCAAGGCGCAGTTCGGCGGCCAGCGCTTCGGCGAAATGGAAGTCTGGGCGCTGGAAGCCTACGGCGCGAGCTATACGCTGCAGGAGATCCTGACGGTCAAGTCCGACGACGTGACGGGCCGTGTCCGCACCTACGAGGCCATCGTCAAGGGCCACAACGTCCCGCAGCCCGGCGTGCCGGAGTCGTTCAAGGTTCTGGTCAAGGAGCTGCAGGCGCTCTGCCTCGACATTCAGGTGCTCGACCGCGACGGCAACGAGATCGAGCTCAAGGAGGACGAGGACGCGATGGATACGTTCAACCTCGCGCGCATGGACGCCGAGGACGACCGCAACCGCCGCAACCCGTTCGCCGACGAGGCGGAATTCGAGGAGGCCGGCTTTGCCGTCGGCGAGGGCGAGGACGAAGAGGTCGGCGTATTTGCCGGCGGCTTCGGAGACGACGAGGAATAAGGAAAGGGGAGGAACAAAACCATGAGTTATGTACCGTTTGACGCGATCAAGATCGGGATCGCTTCCCCTGAGATGATCCGCGAGTGGTCCTACGGCGAGGTCAAGAAGCCGGAGACCATCAACTACCGCACGCTCAAGCCCGAGCGCGACGGACTGTTCTGCGAGAAGATCTTCGGGCCGACCAAGGACTGGGAGTGCCACTGCGGCAAGTATAAGAAGATCCGCTACAAGGGCAAGATCTGCGACCGCTGCGGCGTCGAGGTCACCCGCGCGAAGGTCCGCCGCGAGCGCATGGGCCACATCGACCTTGCGACGCCGGTGAGCCACATCTGGTACTTCAAGGGCATCCCGTCCCGCATGGGCCTGCTGCTCGACATCAGCCCGCGCATTTTGGAGAAGGTGCTCTACTTCGCGGCGTATATCGTCACCGATCCCGGCGACACGCCGCTGATGAAGAACCAGATCCTCTCCGAGAAGGAATTCCACGATTACCGCGAGAAGTATGAGGACGACTTCGACGCCGGCATGGGCGCCGAGGCGGTCAAGAAGCTGCTCCAGCAGATCGATCTGGAGGAGCTTTCCGCCCAGCTTCACGAGGAACTGAAAAACGCCAACGGCCAGAAGAAGGCGCGTATCGTCAAGCGCCTTGAGGTCGTGGACGCGTTCCGCATCTCCGGCAACAAGCCGGAGTGGATGGTCATCGACGTGCTGCCGGTCATTCCGCCGGAGATCCGTCCGATGGTCCAGCTGGACGGCGGCCGCTTCGCGACCTCCGACCTCAACGACCTGTACCGCCGCGTCATCAACCGCAACAACCGCCTCAAGCGCCTCATCCAGCTCAACGCGCCCGACATCATCGTGCGCAATGAGAAGCGTATGCTGCAGGAGGCCGTCGACGCGCTGATCGACAACGGCCGCCGCGGCCGCGCCGTCACCGGTGCGAACAACCGCGCGCTCAAGAGCCTCTCCGACATGCTCAAGGGCAAGCAGGGCCGCTTCCGTCAGAACCTGCTGGGCAAGCGCGTGGACTACTCCGGCCGCTCGGTCATCGTTGTCGGCCCGGAGCTCAAGATCTATCAGTGCGGCGTGCCCAAGGAGATGGCGCTGGAGCTGTTCCGCCCGTTCATCATGAAGAAGCTGGTCGAGGACGGCAGCGCCAACAACATCAAGTCCGCCAAGAAGATGGTCGACAAGGGCCGTCCCGAGGTCTGGGACGCGCTGGACGTGGTCATCAAGGACCACCCCGTCATGCTCAACCGCGCCCCCACGCTGCACAGACTCGGTATCCAGGCGTTCGAGCCGGTGCTGGTGGAGGGCCGCGCGCTCAAGCTGCACCCGCTGAACTGCACGGCGTTCAACGCCGACTTCGACGGCGACCAGATGGCCATTCACGTGCCGCTGAGCGCCGAGGCGCAGGCGGAGGCCCGCATCCTGATGCTCTCCGCGAACAACCTGCTCCGTCCGCAGGACGGCGGCCCCGTCACGGTGCCGACGCAGGATATGGTGCTGGGCTCCTACTATCTGACGCTGGAGCGCTTTGAGAACGGCTTCTCCCAGATGGACAACGACGAGTTCTGGCCGGAGAACATCCCCTTTGAGCTGGCCGGCAAGAGCTACGACGAGCTGACCGATGAGCAGAAGGCCTCCATCCATCTGAATGTCTACCGCGACGAGGACGAGGCGATGCTCGCCTATAACGACCATCTCATCGGCATCCATCAGCCGATCCTGGTGCGCGTGTGCAAGGACCTGCCCGACGGCACGAAGGGCAGCCGGATCGTCCGCGCGACCATCGGCCGCATCCTCTTCAACCGCAACGTCCCGCAGGACCTCGGCTTTGTCAAGCGTCTGGACGAGAGCGGCAATCCCACCGAGCAGTATTTCGACTACGAGATCACCGATATCTGCGGCAAGAAGCTGCTGGGCAAGATCGTCGACCGCGCCATCAAGCGCCACAACTTCACCATTGCGGCGGAGGTGCTGGACAACATCAAGGCCACGGGCTACAAGTACTCCACCCGCGCCGCCATCACGATCTCCGTCGCGGATATGACCATCCCCGAGGAGAAGTACACCCTCATCGCCGAGACCGAGAAGCGCGTCGTCGAGATCGAGGATCAGTACAAGATGGGCTTTATGACCAACGACGAGCGCTACCGTCAGGTCGTCAAGGAGTGGGAGAAGACCACCGAGGACGTCACCGACGCCCTGCAGGCGAACATGGACCGCTACAACCCCGTGTTCATGATGGCCGACTCCGGCGCCCGCGGCTCGATGAAGCAGATCCGTCAGCTGACCGGTATGCGCGGCCTGATGGCGAACACCGCCGGCCGCACCATCGAGATCCCCGTCAAGGCGAACTTCCGCGAGGGCCTGTCCGTGCTCGAATACTTCACCTCCTCCCGCGGCGCCCGCAAGGGTCTGGCCGACACGGCGCTGCGTACGGCGGACTCCGGTTATCTGACCCGCCGCATGGTCGACGTCTGCCAGGACGTCATCATCCGCAGCGACGACTGCGGCGCCGCCACCGGCATCGTGGCCGCAGAGATCAGCGAGAACGGTCAGGTCATCGAGCAGTTCTCCGAGCGGATCAACGGCCGTTACCCGGTGCGCGACATTCTCAAGCCCGGCACGGACGAGGTGCTGTTCTCCAAGGATCACATGCTCTCCTCCGACGACGCAGCGACGCTCGAGAGCTTCGATATCCACTCCGTCGAGATCCGCACGGTGCTCACCTGCAAGGCGCCGAGCGGCGTCTGCGCGAAGTGCTACGGCATGAACCTTGCAACCAGCAAGCCCGTCGGCCCCGGCGAGGCGGTCGGCATCATTGCCGCCCAGTCCATCGGCGAGCCCGGTACGCAGCTGACGATGCGTACGTTCCACACCGGCGGCGTCGCCGGCGGCGACATCACGCAGGGCCTTCCGCGCGTTGAGGAGCTGTTCGAGGCCCGCCGTCCCAAGAAGATGGCGACGCTCTCCGAGATCGCCGGCAAGGTGCGCTTTGAGGAGTCCCAGAAGGGCAGCCTCGTCAACATCATCGTCACGGCCGACGACGGCGACGTGCGCACCTACGCGGTGCCGCACACCGGCCTTCGCGTCGCGGACGGCGACACGATCGAGAAGGGCTTCCAGCTTCAGGACGGCGCGCTCAGCCCGCACGACATCCTGCGTATCCGCGGCGTCGGCTCGGTGCATGACTACCTCATCAGCGAGGTCCTCAAGGTCTACCGTCAGCAGGGCGTCGATATCAACGACAAGCACATCGAGGTCATCGTGCGTCAGATGATGCGCAAGGTCCGCATCGAGGACGCGGGCGACACGACGCTGCTCTCCGGCGCGATGGTCGACCTGCTCGAGCTCGAGAGCGAGAACGAGAAGGTCCGCGAGCGCAGCGCTGCGGGCGAGGTGAACGCCGAGACCGGCGAGCCCCTGCGCGAGGCCGAGGCCACGCAGCTGCTCATGGGTATCACGAAGGCGTCGCTGGCGACGGATTCGTGGATGTCCGCCGCGTCCTTCCAGGAGACCACCAAGGTGCTGACCGAAGCCGCCATCAAGGGCAAGGTCGACCACCTCGTGGGCCTCAAGGAGAACGTCATCATCGGCAAGCTGATCCCCGCCGGCGCGGGCCTCACGGCCTACCGCGACTTTGCCCAGGAGATCGTCCCCGAGCCCGAAAAGCCCGAGGAGCCGGACATGTTTGCGGCGCTGCGCGGCTACACCAACGCGGTGCAGTAAGCGAGAAAACAGCGAGCGACACGCCGCATCTCATCAAAATGATGGAAAATCCCGCCCGAAAGGGCGGGATTTTCTCTAAAAACAGCTTGACTACGCGGCTTTTTCGTGTTATAATCCCGCTCTGCGTGGTATGTCCGCGCAAAAAAACGAGAAAGGAGAACATGAATGCCTACTTTTAACCAGCTGGTGCGCAAGGGCAGAGAGAAGGGGACCTACAAGTCCACGGCTCCCGCGCTGCAGTACGGCCTGAACACCCTGAAGAACAAGCAGACCGACCTCAGCTCCCCGCAGAAGCGCGGCGTTTGCACCGCGGTCCGTACCGCGACGCCGAAGAAGCCGAACTCCGCCCTCCGTAAGATCGCCCGTGTGCGTCTTACCAACGGCTACGAGGTCACCGCTTACATTCCCGGCGTCGGTCATTCGCTGCAGGAACACTCTGTGGTCATGATCCGCGGCGGTCGTGTCAAGGACCTCCCCGGTGTGCGTTACCACATCATCCGCGGCACCCTCGATGCCCAGGGCGTCGACGGCCGCAGACAGGGCCGCTCCAAGTACGGCGCGAAGCGCCCGAAGCAGAAGTAAGACCCTGCAAAAAGTAGTTTGCCAAACGGTTTTAAAATGACTTCGTCATTTTAAAATATAGACCGCCATTTCGCTCGCCGCTCGCGCGGCAACCGCGAAATGTGGCTGCGTAAGCGCTGCCTGCGGCGCGCTTACCGTTCATGCTCTCTATATGATTGACCCTCTTTGGCAGGCCGAAACACGCTGCTTGAAGCGTGAGTACCGATGACATCATTTTTTAATGAAGGAGGGAAGCATAGTGCCCAGAAGAGGTAATGTTCCCAAAAGAGAAGTTCTGCCCGATCCTATGTACAACAGCGTACTGGTGACGAAGCTCGTGAACTCCATCATGCTTGACGGCAAGAAGGGCGTCGCGCAGAAGGTCGTCTACAGTGCGTTCGATACGATCAAGGACAAGACGGGCAACGAACCGCTCGACGTGTTCACCCAGGCTCTGGAAAACATCATGCCGAGCCTTGAAGTCAAGGCCCGCCGTGTCGGCGGCGCCACCTATCAGGTGCCGATGGAGGTTCGTCCGGCCCGTCGCCAGACGCTCGGCCTCCGCTGGCTGACCACCTATGCGCGCGCCCGCGGCGAGCGCACGATGGCCGAACGCCTGGCAGGCGAGATCATGGACGCTGCGAACAACACCGGCAGCGCCGTGAAGAAGCGCGAAGATACCCATAAGATGGCTGAGTCCAACAAGGCGTTCGCGCACTTCCGCTGGTAAGGCGAGGTGCCCGATATGCCCAGAAAGGTATCTCTCGAAAAAACGCGCAACATCGGCATCATGGCGCACATCGATGCCGGCAAGACCACCACGACCGAGCGTATCCTCTACTATACGGGCGTCAATTACAAGATTGGCGAGACCCATGAGGGTACCGCGACCATGGACTGGATGGAGCAGGAGCAGGAGCGCGGCATCACCATCACGTCTGCCGCGACGACGTGCTTCTGGCGCGATCACCGCATCAACATCATCGACACCCCGGGCCACGTCGACTTCACCGTTGAGGTCGAGCGCAGCCTGCGCGTGCTGGATGGCAGCGTGACCGTGCTCTGCGCCAAGGGCGGCGTTGAGCCCCAGTCCGAGACGGTCTGGCGTCAGGCGGATCACTATCACGTCCCCCGCATGATCTACGTCAACAAGATGGACATCATGGGCGCGGATTTCTATCACGTGCTGGACATGATCCATGACCGCCTCAAGTGCAACGCCGTGCCGATCCAGCTGCCCATCGGCAAGGAAGGCGACTTCCGCGGCATCGTCGATCTGGTCGAGATGAACGCGGACGTCTACTACGACGATATGGGCAAGGACATGCGTGTCGAGCCCATCCCCGAGGACATGCAGGACATCGCGAAAGAGTATCACGAAAAGATGCTCGACGCCGTGTCGATGTTCGACGACGAGATCATGGAGATGTATCTCGAAGGCAAGGAGATCCCGACCGACAAGATCCGCAAGGCCATCCGCGCGGCTACCGTCGCGGTCGAGATGATCCCCGTCACCTGCGGCACGTCCTATCGCAACAAGGGCGTGCAGAAGCTGCTGGACGCGATCGTGGACTATATGCCCGCGCCGACCGACATTCCCGCCATCAAGGGCGTCAACCCCAAGACCGAGCAGGAAGAGGAGCGTCACAGCGAGGACGAGGGCCCGTTCGCGGCGCTCGCGTTCAAGATCATGACCGACCCCTATGTGGGCCGTCTCGGCTTCTTCCGCGTCTACTCCGGCACGCTGAACACCGGCTCCGCCGTGCTCAACGCGACCAAGGGCCACCGCGAGCGCATGGGCCGCATCCTGCAGATGCACGCCAACCACCGTGAGGATATCGAGACCGTCTACGCCGGCGACATCGCCGCCGCCGTCGGCCTCAAGAACACCACCACGGGCGACACGCTCTGCGACGAGAAGCACCCCATCGTGCTCGAGAGCATGGAGTTCCCCGAGCCCGTCATCCGCGTGGCCATCGAGCCCAAGACCAAAGCCGGTCAGGAGAAGATGACCGTCGCGCTGATGAAGCTGGCTGAGGAAGACCCCACGTTTAAGACCTATACGGACGAGGAGACCGGACAGACGATCATCGCCGGTATGGGCGAGCTCCATCTGGAGATCATCGTCGACCGTCTGCTCCGCGAGTTCAAGGTCGAGGCCAACGTCGGCGCGCCGCAGGTCGCCTATAAGGAGACCATCAAGAAGGCCGTCGAGCAGGAGACGAAGTACGCCCGCCAGAGCGGCGGCAAGGGCCAGTACGGCCACGTCAAGATCAAGGTCGAGCCCAACGAGTCCGGCAAGGGCTACGAGTTCGTCAACGCCATCGTCGGCGGCGCCGTGCCGAAGGAGTATATCCCGGCGGTCGACGCCGGTATCCAGGGCGCGATGCTCTCCGGCGTGCTGGCGGGGTATCCCGTGGTCGACGTCAAGGTCACGCTGTACGACGGCTCGTATCACGAGGTCGACTCCAGTGAGATGGCGTTCAAGATCGCCGGCTCCATGGCCTTCAAGGAGGCCTGCCAGAAGGCGGGGGCGACGCTGCTCGAGCCGATCATGAAGGTCTCCGTCATCGTGCCCGACGAGTATATGGGCGACGTGATCGGCGACCTCAACGCCCGCCGCGGCCAGATCCAGGGTATGGAAGCCCGCTCCGGCGCGCAGCAGATCGACGCGATGGTGCCGTTGGCCGAGATGTTCGGCTACGCCACCGACCTTCGTTCCCGCACGCAGGGCCGCGGCCAGTACACCATGGAGCCGTCGCACTATATCGAGATCCCGAAGAACATTCAGGAGAAGATCGTCGACCAGCGCCATGGCGGACGCAATATGTAGCGTCTCACAAAAATAAGTGTTGCAAAACAGCGCGACATACTGTAGAATATTGGTGTTATGCGAACAACACCGGTCAAACATGATATCACGATAGGAGGATAACTCTCATGGCTAAGCAGAAATTTGAGCGTACCAAACCGCATGTAAACATCGGCACCATCGGTCACGTCGACCATGGTAAGACCACCCTGACCGCCGCCATCACCAAGTGGCTCGGCTTCCAGGGCAAGGCCCAGTATACCGATTACAGCTCCATCGATAAGGCGCCCGAAGAGCGCGAGCGCGGCATCACCATCAACACCGCCCACGTCGAGTATGAGACGGAGAAACGTCACTATGCTCACGTCGACTGCCCGGGCCACGCCGACTATATCAAGAACATGATCACCGGCGCTGCTCAGATGGACGGCGCGATCCTCGTCATCGCCGCTTCCGACGGCCCCATGGCCCAGACCCGCGAGCATGTTCTGCTCGCTCGTCAGGTCGGCGTGCCCGCCATCGTTGTGTTCCTGAACAAGTGCGATCAGGTTGACGACGAAGAGCTGCTCGAGCTGGTCGAGATGGAAGTCCGCGAGCTCCTCTCCAGCTACGAGTTCCCCGGCGACGACATTCCCATCATCCGCGGCTCCGCGCTCAACGCGCTGGTCAGCGAGTCCACCGATCCCGCCGCTCCCGAGTATGCCTGCATCAAGGAGCTCATGGACGCGGTCGACAGCTATATCCCGACTCCGCCGCGCGATGACAGCCTGCCCTTCCTGATGCCCGTTGAGGACGTCTTCACGATCTCCGGCCGCGGCACCGTCGCTACGGGCCGTGTGGAGCGTGGTCAGCTCAAGCTCGGCGAGGAAGTCGAGATCATCGGCCTCACCGACGAGCGTCGCAAGACCGTCGTCACCGGTATCGAGATGTTCCACAAGCTGCTCGACTACGCCGAGGCCGGCGACAACGTCGGTACTCTGCTCCGCGGCGTTGCGAAGACCGAGATCGAGCGCGGCCAGGTTCTGGCCAAGCCCGGCTCCATTCATCCGCTGACCAAGTTCGTCGGCCAGGTCTACGTTCTGACCAAGGATGAAGGCGGCCGTCACACCCCGTTCTTCAACAACTATCGTCCGCAGTTCTATTTCCGCACCACGGACGTCACCGGCGTCATCACCCTGCCCGAGGGCACCGAGATGTGCATGCCCGGCGATAACGTCGACATGAGCGTTGAGCTGATCACCCCGATCGCCATCGAGAACGGCCTCCGCTTCGCTATCCGCGAGGGCGGCCGTACCGTCGGCTCCGGCGTCGTCATCAAGTGCGTCGAGTAATTCAAGCCAAATAAAGAAAAGACAGGTCGTCGACCTGTCTTTTCTTTTTTGTTTTTGAGGCAGCGGCTGTTTCGACTGCGAGCGGAGCGAAAGCTCAAAACACCAGCTGCACCAGCAGCATGTAGACCGCGGTGCCGCCCGCGATGGAGAGCAGCATCTGTCCCCGCCAGCGGTGCAGCGCCGCCGTCACAGCAATGCCGATCGCTTCGGGAATGCCGTGGCTGCCGGAGACGAGCGAGACGTTTTTGAGGCAGTAGACGATCAGCATCCCGAACACCGCGCAGGGCAGCGCCTTGCCGAGATAGCGGATGAACTTCGGAGTCGGCTTACCGGCGGGAAAGATCAGGAACGGCAGGAACCGCGTCAGCATCGTGGCGGCGACGCACAGCGCGATGGTCGCGGCCTGCTGCGGCAGAGTCATCGGGCTCATACGGCCAAACCACCCGCTTTCTCGATGGGCCTTCGCAGCAGCGTCAGCAGCGCGAGGATGCAGAGCATCGTCGGGATCATGAAGTGATCCGGCCCGAACAGAACGAGGCACAGCGCCGCCGAGCCGAGACCGATCAAGGCCGTGTAGTGCTTTTTCTCCTTCTCCCACTGCGTCATGAAGATGGCGACAAACATGGCCGTCATCACGAAGTCGAGCCCCTCGGTGTTGAACGTGAGCAGCGAGCCGACCAGCCCGCCGACCGTGGCACCGGAGACCCAGTAAAGATGGTCGAGCAGCGTCACGAGGAACAGGAACCAGCCCCGATCGATCCCCTCCGGGATCTCCGCGGTGTAGTTGATGGAAAACGTCTCGTCGCACAGGCCGAAGATGAGATAGAACCGCTTCCAGCCCAGCCCCTTGTAGCGGTCGAGCATGGAGACTCCGTAAAAGAGGTGCCGCGCCTGGATGATCAGCGCCAGAGCGAAGGTCTGCACCGGCGCGAAGGGCGCGAGCAGCATCGTCACCGCGATGAACTCCAATGAGCCGCCGAAGATCGTGAGGCTCATGAGCATCGGGTAGACGAAGGAAAAGCCGGCGACGTTCATGTAGATCCCGTAGGCCAGCGAGAGAAACCAGAAGCCCGCAAAGATCGGGATCGTGTGCGGGAAGGCGGCGCGCAGCGCGGGAAGAACGACGCCGGAGACGGCGGAAGAACGTGCTTTCATCGGACGGTCAGCTTTCTTTTGAAATGTACGGTTTGTACCGGTACCATGCAGAACAAGCTGTTTGAGGACCGATACAGACCGCTGTTACTATACTGCGATGGCGTGAAAATGTCAAAGAAAAGGAAAGGCGCATATTTTCGGCGGCTTTTTCACAAAATGGAGCAGCGGGCGATCAAACCGCGATTTCGCTCTGTACAATCCGCGTGAAAGACGCTATAATATGACTTGAGCAAAATATTATTTGAAAGGGGACTTGTCAAAATGAAGAACTTTCTGAGATGTATGCTCTGCTGCATGGTGATCCTGCTCGGCGTGTGGGCGTTCATCCATCGCCGCGTCATCGCCGCCTGGTGGACGGGCAGCCCGATGCCGGAGCCTCCGGAGTGGCACAAGAAGCTTTTCCCGTGCTGCCGGGCATAACAGGCAGCTCTGAATGGCTGAAAAGATCAATCTGGAAGAGCATATCGCCCGCGGCGTGGAGAAGATCGTCTCCGAAACGCTGAAAGCGACGGTGAAAGACCCTCGTGAGAGTGCGTTTATGCTCAAATTTGCCGCGGCCAGCCGCAAGGCGACCAAGACGCGGCTGCGTCTGGCGGAGGAGGGGGAGCATATTCCGTCCTTCCTCATCGCCAGCATCACCAGCAGCTGCAACCTGCACTGCGCGGGCTGCTATTCCCGCTGCAACGACGCGACGACCGACGCCGAGCCGGTGCAGCAGCTCAGCGGCGAGGAGTGGCTGCGCGTGTTCCGCGAGGCAAAGGAGCTGGGCGTCAGCTTTATCATGCTGGCGGGCGGCGAGCCGATGCTGCGCTGGGACGTCATCGAAGGCGCCGGAACGATGCAGAACATTCTCTTTCCCGTGTTCACCAACGGCACCTGCCTGAACGAGCGGTATCTGAAGCTCTTCGACAAGTGCAGGAATCTGATCCCGGTCATGAGCATCGAGGGCGGGAAGGAAATCACGGACGAGCGGCGCGGCGCGGGCGTCTACGACAAGCTGATCGCCAACATGGACGCCTTCCGCGCGCGGAATCTGCTCTTCGGCGCATCTGTCACCGTGACGACGGAGAACGTCAAGGAGGTCACGTCGCCGGCGTTTCTCGAGACGCTGGCGGAGCGCGGCTGCAAGCTGGTGATCTATGTGGAGTTCGTGCCTGTGACCGAAGAGGCGCGGCGTCTTGCGCCGGGCGACGCCGAGCGCGCGTATCTGAGCGCCGCCATGGACGAGCTGCGCGCTACATATCCCGACGTGATCCTGCTGGCCTTCCCGGGCGACGAGCGCGCGGACGGCGGCTGCATGGCGGCGGGACGCGGCTTTTTCCACATCAACTCCCACGGCGGCGCGGAGCCTTGCCCGTTCTCGCCGTATTCGGACGTCAATGTGCGCTCCGCCGGCCTGCGCGAGGCGATGCACTCCCGCCTGTTTCTCGCGCTGCGCGACGGTGACTTCCTCGACGACGACCATGTCGGCGGCTGCGTGCTGTTTGAAAAGCGCGAGCAGGTCGAGGCGATGCTCGCGGCGCAGTAATGCGGCGCTGCGCGCGGTTGCGCGTCGAAACGCCGCCCGCGGATTTGCATGGGGTGAGCTCGAGAGGGGAGGGGACTCCCCTCTCGATGTATTGAATCCGTTCGCCGCGAAGCGGCGATACCGGCACCAAAAAAGGAACCGCCCGAAGGCGGTTCCTTTTTTGGTGCCGGTGACCGGACTCGAACCGGTACGCTGTCGCCAGCGGTGGATTTTGAGTTTTGTTATCCTTCCGGAGCCAATCAGCAAGCATCGGAAGCTAGCGGAAACTTTTTGGGCAAAAAACTTACCGTCAAGCTGACAACAAGAAAACTCAAATCGTTCACAAACACCTGAAAAATGGAGGGCCATTTTCGAGGTCCCTCCGAACCAGCTTAGGTAACTGTAGCACGGAAACGCCGTAAAATCAAGTGGTTCAGAAAGCGAAGTTCAAAATAGCGCACTAGATATAGAATTATGCGTTTCATTTGGAAGAGTGCAGAAAACAGCGAAAAGTGAAGGATGCTAAGTTCCCTCTTTATCACTGACATTTTGACGAAGCTAACGACCGTATCGAGGGTTTTAGATGGTTCCAGAGAAAGATCATTTTGCCTTTAAGAGAAGAGAAAAGAGGTCCATAGGAGGTCCATCCATCCAAACAAGCCATATTCTAGTGCGTCAAACTGTATTAAAGGTTCGATCCAGGTGACGTGGTTCAACGCCATTGACAGCCTAAACTATGTTACTGGAGGGAATCATGCAAGACAGACGATATTACGAAGTTAGGTTCTTTGACTATCCTGATTTAGTTACAACTGCACAACTTCGAGAAATGTTGGGTGGAGTCACCCAGCGAACAGCTTTGGGAATACTCTGGCGTGGAGAAATAAAACCTCTCCG
>Ga0256407_10006087_pt1 | contig 18853 bp, 15 predicted proteins | sample RumenRJG_04DNA_FD_193489 | JGI IMG/M metagenome (GOLD analysis project Ga0256407, IMG submission 193489) | Bovine rumen microbial communities from Lethbridge, Alberta, Canada - RJG_04 | ecosystem: Host-associated > Mammals > Digestive system > Stomach > Rumen | place: Canada: Alberta... | reverse complement strand
CCCAAGCGGGCATTGTCGTGATTACCCAGAGGCAGAGAGATATAGCCCTTGCCAACGGTCTTCTGATATTGGTCCATATAACTCGTCAGGAAGTCGGAGATGGTGCCTTTGCCCTCTGCATCGAAGTAACTGTGCCCCTCGCTCACGCCGTTGAGGATGCGCCAACTCTCCTTCTGGAACAGGTCGTTGTAGCCCTTGAACCAATGGAAGAAATCCACGTGGAAGCAGTTGTCGAGTGCATCAGCGGGGTAAGACCATTCTGCCACCATGAATCCTTGTGGGTACTCTTTCTCGAGCAGTTGACGGATTTCGCGCCAGAAGAGTTTGGTCTCGTTCTCGTTGGTGTTGAAGAACTGTTCATTACCTCGAACCCGACGTGTCTTCACCAGTGCCCCAGCCATATCGGCACGGAAGCCGTCGGCACCCATATCCATCCAGAAGCGCAGCACGTTTTTCAGGTCTTCACGCATCGCCATCACGTCGGGATGGTCGGTAGGCAACTGCCATTTCTGATCGGGGTCGGGGTTGGCAAATCCGAAGTTCAGGGCTGGCTGACACCAGTAGAAATTACGCATGAACTGTCCGTTACGCTGTCCATAGCCTTTCACAAACTGTCCTGCAAACTCCATGGGGGGATCCACCCAGTTGGTCTCCGTCCAGATATAGTAGTTGGAGTATTTGTTGGGCGTCTGTTGCTGGGAGGCCACAAACCATGGGTGATCGATAGCGGTATAACTGATCACATAGTCGAAGATGACATGCATCCCCCGTTTGTGGGCTTCCTCGAAGAGTTGTCTGGCATCCTCGTTGGTACCATAGCGTGGGGCTATCTTGTAGTAGTCGCGGATGTCATAGCCGGCATCGTGGAAAGGGGAGTCGAAGAAGGGATTAAACCAGATGGCATCCACGCCTAGGCTCTTCACATAGTCGAGTTTGCTGATGATGCCCTGGATATCGCCGATACCATCGCCGTCAGAGTCGCAGAAGGTCTGTGGATAGATCTGGTAGAATACCGCATTCTTCGCCCAATCGGGCACTTTGGGTATCTCATACTTACCAGTGATGGTCTGCGCAGAGGCTAGCGACACCATCATCGTCACTACAAATAGCGTTAATTGTCTAGTGTTCATAAGTCCATTCAAATTGTTTGTAATAAGTGATTTACTGGGTGCAAAGTTAATAAAATTGCCCAAGAACACCAAATTTTCCCTGTTTTATTTGTTCGTTTGCAAAATAGTTCGTATATTTGTCGCTGAATAGTAATTATCTAGGGACATGCTACGAACGAAGATATACCTGATCCTCTGCCTCATGCAGATGCTGTTGCTCCCCGCAATGGCAGAACGTTCTTCGAGATTGTTTGAGGTTTACAATGCCTCAAACGGTCTGGCAGACAACAGTGCCCAGGTCATCAAATGTACAAGGACGGGCCGTATCGTGACGGCGACGATGGGTCAGATCAATTTCTTCGACGGACAGTCGTTTACGTTTATCGATGCTACCGAAGAGAATGTCTATCCCTTGGATAAATATCGTGGCAACTACCATCTCTATTTTGATAAGTATCACCACCTGTGGCTGAAGAACAGGCAGACGGTGACCTGTGTGAACCTGACAACGGAGAAGTTTGTGACCTCTGTCAAGGACGAGTTCCTGAAGTTCGGCTTCACGAAGACTGTTGACGACCTGTTCGTTGGTGATAACGGGGTGGTGTGGCTGCTCAATGGCTACGACCTCTACTCCGTGGCGTCGAAGAAGACCTATCGCACCCGTGCCGACAAGAACCTGCAGGATGTGGAGACCTATCGTGACCGTTTCCTGCTGCTGTTCTACGACGACGGTCTCATGGAGGCCAAGGATCTGGAGACTGGCAAGACCCAGTTTCAGTTGAATGCCTATGATGATAGTATGAAGGAGCGCTATAAGAGTTCTTCCGTACTCTATAACGACAGTAACTATATCTATCAGATCCGTAACGGTGAACAGGAGGCGATCCTGCTCCGTCTCGACGTGGCAAAGCGTCAGTTCTCCACGATCTATCAGTCGGATACGCATCTGAACAATATCGCCAAACGGGACTCGCTGTTCTATATCCCCACATCGTTCGGTTATATGACCTATAACCCGCAGACGGGTTCGAAGGCTTTCTACGACGAACTGGAACTGTTGGATGGTCGGATGCTGAAAACGGATATCAATGTGATTGCCTTCGACAAACAAGGTGGCATGTGGGCCGGTACGGAGCGTCGTGGACTGCTCTATTCCCGTCCTTTTAACGTCCCCTTCAGGTCGTATGGCTGGGATAATCCCCGTTCCCGTGAACTCTATGATGTGATGGATAGATACCGCACGTCGGAATCGACCTTCGAGGGGCGGTATGTGAACTGTGCCTTCCGTGACTCTCGTGGCTGGACCTGGGTGGGAACGAACCAGGGCCTGCAACTCTTCCGCAAGGAGTCGGACAAGTTGCCACAGATGATTACCTGTCGTGACGGTTTGCTGAACGATGTAGTCCATTCGATCACGGAGGATCTCGATCACCAGATCTGGATCGGTACGAGTTATGGTATCTCGTGTATCGTGCTCAAGGATAACAATGTGGATCTCGTGGCCAGTTATAATACTTACGACCAGGTGCCCCCTGAGTCGTTTGCCAATAATGGTGCTGCCTGTACGCCCGACGGTATGGTGGTGATGCAGATGCTCGATCACATGCTGATGTTCTATCCCCGTCAGATGAAGACCATCGGCGGTAACATGCACTTTGAGATCTTCCCCAAGCTGATCCGTTTGTTCGTCAATGGTAACGAACTCAAGGCGGGTGATATGATAGACGGTAAGGTGATCCTTGAGAAAGCCGTTTCACGTACGCAGGAGATCGATGTGAACTACGACCAGAACTCCCTGACGCTGATGTTCTCTGCCTTGAATTACTTCCGTCCGCAACATACCTATTATCGGGTTCGTGTCTCGGGATTGGACGACCAGTGGCATATCTATTCCAGTTTCGAGCCTAATGCCCTCGTGGATAAGAGCGGCCGTCTGCGTCTGCAGTTGATGGCGCTGGCGCCTGGTACCTATGATATCGAGGTCCAGGCCTCGATGAATCCTAACGAGTGGACAACCACTCCCTATAAGTGGACCATCAATGTGAATGAGCCTTGGTGGCGTTCTTCGGGTGTATATTGGCTCCTCGGTCTGGTGCTGCTCATCCTGGTAGCCATCAATGCCTATTTCTATCTGCGCAACGACCGTATGTTCGCCCGGCGTGCTGCCCAAGAGCGTCCGCTGCTGAAGAATATCCGTCACTTTGCCGAGCGTTGTACGATGCGTGGCAGTGAACTGTTGGAGCCGTCGATTGACGAGATCCACGGACGCTATGATCGTAACCAGATGTCGGAACTCACCCCTGAGTTTATCGAGATGATGATCAAACTGATGCCTTACGTGATGTCGAAACCCGAATCCTCGCTGACGATGCGTGACCTCGGACGGGAGTCGGGTATGGAAATCTCGGAGTTCTATAAGCTCATCACGGCGAATATCTATAAGAATCCGCGTCCGATGGCGCTCTCCCTCCTCTTGGATAAGGGTATCGAGATGATGCGTACGACGAATAAGGATGTGGAGGAGATTGCGTCAGAGTTAGGCTTCGTATCACCCAACTACTTCGTGGCTGCCTTCTATCAGAGGATGCATAAGACGCCAGAGGAATACCGTCAGCGTCATAAGGTGAAGTCGGTCGTGAAGGATTACAAGAAGAAAAAGCAGAAGCCTTAGTGCATGATGATCTGACCGTAGGCGGTCAGGCGCCATGTGCGTTCCCCCGTACCTTTATAATATACCAGCACCTGGTAACGGTTCTCCGTCTCGTAGAAGTTGCCTTCCGAGGGAAGGGGCTCTCTGGTGCCGTCCTCCTTCAGCCAGAGATACTGATAGGAGTAGTAGCCCAGTTTCTGTAGGATATTGGCTGTGTAGAGTCCTTGTGTAGCGTCATAGTCCATCAGATAGGTCGAAGGCGTTTCCGTGGTCCATCGGCCCTCGATGACGATGCGTCCAGAGGGGAGTTGAGGCGCTTTCAGCCGATAGTTCACCCAGACGTAGTCGCTGGTGAAGTCGTTCTCGATGTTGTCGCTGTTGCGGATATAGAAGGCACCGTCGGCATCCTCGTCGTAGAGGTAGTTCAGGCGGGGTTCTGCGATATAAGGCTGTGCCTGATAGTTCGTGCCGTCCCAGTTCACGTGTTCGATGCCGAGTGTGGGGTGTCTGGGATCGAGGATCTCGAACTTTCGGTATTCGTTGCCACCGTCGAAGATCAGTCGTCGCTGGTGCTGCCACTGGAGTCCGTTCTGACTGATATAACTGGGTCGTACGTTCCTGCGCCAGTTGTCCTCCCGTGCATTCTGCATCACCACCGTCTGGATCTGATCCTCAGGACTAGTCACCAGTTGGTTGTTGTAGTTCAGGTTGAAACTCACCTGCTGGTGACACTCATTGGTGTCGATGTCGGTATTCGTGGTGACAGCGATCGAGAGTCCCATCGTCTGTTCCGTCACCATAAACTCCACCGTGGCGATATCCTCATCCGTGCCGTCCTCCATGATGTGCAGGCGGTAGTTGCCGCTCATGATCAGCCGACATCTGTCGTTGGGGATCTGCAGACCGTAGTGGGTATAGGGAACGGTGGTGTTGATGCTGCGCTCATACTGTTCGATCACATTGTGGTTGAACCCCTGCAGCCAGTCACTCTCAAAGAGTTCCTGAGAGGTGGTCCAGTCAGCCTCACAGCGTTCCAGACGATACACGTAGCGATGATAGTCGTGTGACAGTTCGTCGAAGCCGATATACAACACGTCATCCCCCTTGAGTTGCATCACGGCAGGCGAGAGCCAGTCTTGGTTCACGACGGCCTGCAGCGATTTTACCTCAGGCCTGTAGGTCCTGTTCTCTGCTGGTGCAACGGTGGTCAGCAGCAGTGCGGCTACGCTAAGGATGAGTTGTTTCATACGCCAGTGGTTCTTATTCGTGGTGATAGGGCTCGCCCTTGATGATCGTACAGGCCCGATACACCTGTTCGGTAAACACCAGTCTGATCATCTGGTGGGAGAAGGTCATCTTTGAGAGCGACAGTTGTTCGTTGGCACGGGCATAGACGGCAGGGGAGAAGCCGTAAGGGCCTCCGATGACGAAGATCAGTCTGCGGGCTGTGTTGCGTTTCTGTTCCAGCCAACGGGCAAACTCTATACTGCGCCATTCCTTTCCGTGTTCATCCAACAGCACGACGGTATCCGACGGCTGGATCTGTTTCAGGATCAGTTCGCCTTCGGCAGTCTTCTGCTGTTCCTCCGACAGACTCTTGGTGTTCTTGAGTTCGGGGATCGTCACGAGTTCAAAGGGCATATAGTGCCCGATGCGCTCCACGTAGTCCGTGATGCCAGCCTGGAAATGCTTGTCTGTGGTCTTGCCGACGAGAATGAGTAGCGTTTTCATACCTTATTGGATCGTTTCGTTAGCGATAAACTCATCAAACTGACTCTGGTAGCCGTTGAACACGTTGATGTCCACCTCTCCCTGGATGCCAGCCACCCGTCCGTCGGGACAGAGTTGCCAGTAGGTCAGACGCACGTCGGGCTTATACTCGCTGTAGCGGGCAATCCACACACGGTAGTCACGCTTCAGTTCGGGCTGGTCTGCGAGGTAGTTGTTCACGAACATCTGGTTCACATAGAGCACGGGCTTCACCCCCGTCCAACGCTCCACCTCATCGAGCCACACGCGGATATGACGGAACATCGCCTCGGGACCGCCCATCTGCTGGATCTGCGCCTTGCTGGGCTCCACATCGAGCACAGGGGGCAGGTCGCCTGAACGGAACAGGGTGTTACGGATGAAGTGCTTGGCCTGGGCAGCACCAGAGGTCTTCGTCGAGAAGAAGTGGTATGCCCCTGTACGGATGCCGTGCTTACGGGCCTGGGCGTAGTCGTTCACATAGAACTTATTGCGTACAGAGGTGCCCTCTGTCGATTTGATATACACGAACGAGACGGGGTAGTCGGCCTTGCCCCTCACATTCTGGCTGCCGTTCTTTCCCACATGGGTGATACGCAACTGATCCCAGAGGATCGGAGCCGGCTTGCGCCCCTTACCATGCTGATAACGGGCGATGTCGATACCGTAGATGCGTTCTGAGGTGTATCTCATACGTTCGCCCATGAAACGCCCCTTGCGCCATTCACCAACTCTCAGACGGGGATTCTCCTTGTCGGTGACCAACATCTCCAGACCGAAACCCTGTCGCCGGTCCTGTTCCCAGCGACCTTCGTAATAACTGCCGTCGGCAGCGAGATACGAACCGTGTCCGCTGGCACCTGTCTGGGAGAAGTCGCCCTGATAGGTACCCGTCGAGTCAGCCCGGATAGCCGTCACGATGGTGTCGGCCTGACAGAAGGCGAGGAGGGTGCGTCCCAAGGTGTCGAGGGTGATGGCAGTGCCCTCACGCTCATAATCCTTCCAGGTTCCTACGTTACGGAGGGTCACATGCGGATTGATCTCGATATGATGGCGCTTGCCTTCAATGAAGCCCACCACCACCTCGTAGCCCTCATCCTGTACGTTATGACGATCCAGATAATATTTGATCTCTGCCTGTATCTTCGGATCCCCCTCCAGGCTAGTATCTCTAGTCATGCTAGTCATGCTTGAAATGCTAGTTATGCTAGCCAGGCTATTCCCTTTCACCGCAGGGCGGGGGAGTGCATAGGTGGCACCTATCAGTGCCACAAAGGGTAAGGTAATATATAATAATGTCTTTTTCATCTTTCTGGGTGCAAAGATAATATAAATAATTAGAAAAAGCATGGCAGAAAGAAAATTTTTTCGTACCTTTGCCAGCACAACTAGATAATATAATAAGGTATGAAGGATTTTAATTTCTATGCACCGACACGGGTGGTGTTCGGACGCGAGTCGGAAGAGAAACTTCCACAGTTGATTCAGCAGTATGGCGGCGGAAAGGTATTGGTACACTACGGTGGTGGCAGTGCCCGTCGCTCAGGTCTGTTAGATAAGGTTGAGAAGATGCTCACAGAGGCAGGTATCGCCTTTGTGGAGTTGGGTGGCGTCGTGCCTAATCCCTTACTGTCGAAGGTGAAGGAGGGTATCGAACTCTGTCGCAAGGAGAAAGTGGATTTCATCCTGGCAGTCGGTGGCGGTAGTGTGATCGACTCTGCCAAGGCCATCGGCTATGGTGTGGGGTATCCAGGTGACGTGTGGGACTTCTGGGACGGGAAGGCTACACCTCAGTCGTGTCTCCCCATCGGTGTGATGCTCACGATCCCCGCTGCAGGCTCGGAGATGTCGTCGAGTTGTGTCGTCACCAACGATGAGGGGATGCTGAAGCGAGGCTTTAACAGTGACCTCTGTCGTTGTAAGTTTGCCATCATGAACCCGGAGCGCACCTATACCTTACCAGATTACCAGACGGCTGCAGGTGCCACCGACATCATGATGCACACGATGGAACGTTACTTCTCGAAATACGAGGATGCCCTGTTGACGGATGCCATTGCCGAGGCTTTGTTGAAGACGGTCATGGCGGCTGCCAAGGAAGTGTTGATCTCGCCAGATGACTATACCTATCGGGCTGCCATTATGTGGGCCAGTTCGCTGTCGCATAACGACCTGACGGAGTGTGGTACGGAGAAGGACTTCGCCAGTCATCGACTGGAGCACGAACTCTCAGGACTCTTCGGTGTCACCCATGGTGCAGGCTTAGCCGCTATCTGGGGTTCCTGGGCACGTTATGTGATGGAGAAGCATTTGACACGTTTCGAGAAGTTCGCCGTCAACGTGATGGGTGTGCTTCAGGATTTTACCAATCCCCGTATGACTGCCCTGCGTGGTATCGAGGCGATGGAGGCCTTCTTCGTGGAGATCGGTATGCCGACAAGTATCCCAGAACTGATCGGTCGGAAGGCGACTGATGAGGAGATTGCCATCATGGCGGATAAGTGCAGTCGTGGTGGGACGATCACCATCGGTGCGATGGAGGTACTCGAACAAGACAATATGACGGAGATTTATCAGTTGGCAAACGAGTAAAATGACAAAATGATAGCATTTTCAACAAAAAAGTGACGAAAAATTTGTTTGTTACGAAGAATATGTTTACTTTTGCAGCCGAATTAACAAGAAACGACAAGTATGAAGAGTCTGAATCTACTTAACGCCATTATTATTATTCGACTGCAGGGCGCGGCCGGAAGTGATAAGGTGTGGAGTTAGATTAAACAAAGATTAATCATTAATTATTAAGATAACGAGCCTTTCTCACTTCCGAGTGTGAAAGGCTTTAATTTTTTTAGAGTTATGAGTGACAGATTGTTTATTTTCGACACAACGCTTCGCGACGGTGAACAGGTGCCCGGCTGCCAGTTGAACACCGTAGAGAAGATTCAGGTGGCAAAAGCACTTGAACAACTCGGCGTGGATGTGATCGAAGCAGGATTCCCTATTTCGTCGCCTGGCGACTTCAACTCCGTGATTGAAATCTCTAAAGCCGTCACATGGCCCGTCATCTGTGCCTTGACACGTGCTGTGGAACGCGACATCGATGTGGCCTTCGAGGCGCTGAAGTATGCCAAGCACAAGCGTATCCACACAGGTATCGGCACCAGCGACGAACACATCAAGTACAAGTTCAACTCCACCCGTGAGGAGATTCTGGAGCGTGCTGTGGCTGCCACGAAGTATGCCAAGCGCTTCGTCGATGATGTGGAGTTCTATTGTGAGGATGCAGGTCGCACCGACAATGCGTATCTCGCCCAGGTGGTGGAGGCAGTGATCAAGGCTGGTGCCACCGTTGTGAATATCCCTGATACCACAGGCTACTGTCTGCCCCAGGAATATTTTGAGAAGATCAAGTATCTGAAGGAGCATGTCGATCATATCGATCAGGCTATCCTCTCCACCCACTGTCACAACGACTTAGGTATGGCGACTGCCAACACCCTGAACGGTGTGCTGGCAGGTGCGCGACAGGTGGAGGTGACCATCAACGGTATCGGCGAACGGGCTGGTAACACCTCCCTCGAGGAGATCGCCATGATTCTGAAATGTCATAAGAGCATCGGCATCGAGACGAACATCAACACCACGAAGATCTATCCCACGAGTCGCATGGTGTCGTCGCTGATGAACATGCCCGTACAACCCAATAAGGCTATCGTGGGACGAAATGCCTTCGCCCATTCCAGCGGCATCCATCAGGATGGCGTGCTGAAGAATGTCCACACCTATGAGATCATGGACCCCAAGGATGTGGGAATCGACGACAACTCTATCGTACTGACAGCCCGCTCCGGACGCGCTGCCCTGAAGCACCGTCTGCATGTGAACGGTGTGGATCTCGAAGAAGAGAAACTCGACAAGGTCTATGAGAAGTTCCTGATCCTGGCCGACCAGAAGAAGGAGGTGACGGATGCCGATGCCCTGATGCTGGCTGGTGCCGATACGGCTGATACCCACGCCGTGCGTCTCGACTTCCTGCAAGTCACCACGGGTAAGGGTGTCAGGTCGGTGGCTTCCATCGGTCTCGACATCTCTGGTCAGAAGTTCGAGGCGGCTGCCTCAGGCAATGGACCTGTCGATGCTGCCATCAAGGCTTTGAAGAAGATCATCATGAAACAGATGACTTTGAAGGAGTTTACGATCCAGGCCATCTCGAAAGGCTCCGACGATGTGGGTAAGGTCCACATGCAGGTGGAGTACGATGGCTCCCTCTACTATGGCTTTGGTGCCAATACTGATATTGTGACGGCCTCTGTCGAAGCCTATATCGACTGTATCAACAAATTCAAAACGCCAGACGAATGAATACATTATTTGATAAGATCTGGGATGCGCATGTGGTGCAACAGGTACCCGACGGACCTACCCAGTTGTATATCGATCGCCTCTACTGTCATGAGGTCACCTCACCCCAGGCTTTCGATGGTATGCGGGCACGTGGGTTGAAGTGCTTCCGTCCTGCACAGATCTATTGCATGCCGGATCACAACACCCCGACGCATGATCAGGACAAACCCATCGCCGATCCTGTCTCAAAGAAACAGGTGGATACTTTAGCCAAGAATGCTCATGACTTCGGACTGACGCACTATGGCATGATGTCTCCTGATAACGGTATCATCCACGTGGTAGGTCCTGAGAAGGGACTGTCCCTGCCAGGTATGACCATCGTCTGTGGCGACTCCCACACCTCGACACATGGCGCTCTGGGTGCTGTGGCCTTTGGTATCGGTACCTCTGAGGTGGAGATGGTGATGGCCTCGCAGTGTATCCTCCAGCAGAAACCCAAGTCGATGCGGATCACCATCAACGGTCAGCTCGGCAAGGGTGTCACTGCCAAGGATGTCGCCCTCTATCTCATGGCGCAGCTCACCACTTCAGGTGCAACAGGCTATTTTGTTGAGTATGCGGGCGATGTCATTACCGCTTTATCCATGGAGGGCCGACTGACGCTCTGTAACCTCTCTATTGAGATGGGTGCCCGTGGCGGTTTCATCGCCCCAGACGAGACCACCTTTAATTATCTGAAGGGTAGGGAGTATGCCCCAAAGGGTGAGGCTTGGGATAAGGCCGTTGCCTATTGGAAGACCCTGAAGAGTGGCGACGACGCCGTGTTTGATAAGGAACTCACCTTCGATGCTGCTGACATCGAACCCCGTATCACCTATGGCACCAACCCAGGTATGGGTATCGGTATCACTTCTACGGTCCCTTCTGCCGAACCCCCTAAGTTAGGGGGCAGGGGGTCTGAACAAGCAGGTCTGGAAAAAGCCCTTAAATACATGCAATTTCAGCCTGGCCAGAAACTCTTAGGCACAAAGGTGGATTACGTCTTCCTCGGAGCCTGTACTAACGGACGCATCGAAGACTTCCGTGCCTTTGCCTCCATCGTGAAGGGGCGTCAGAAGGCAGCCGACGTCATCGCTTGGCTCGTACCTGGTTCTTGGGCTGTTGACAAGCAGATCCGTGAAGAAGGACTCGACAAGATACTGGAAGCAGCAGGCTTCGAGATTCGTCAGCCAGGTTGTTCGGCTTGTCTGGCGATGAACGACGACAAGATCCCCGCTGGCAAACTCAGTGTCTCAACCTCTAATCGCAACTTCGAAGGTCGCCAGGGCCCTGGTGCCCGCACGATCCTCGCATCCCCTCTCACCGCCGCTGCCGCTGCAGTCACTGGAAAAATCACTGATCCAAGAGAATTATTATGAAGCAGAAATTCGACGTTATAACATCCACTTGCGTGCCACTTCCTTTGGAGAATGTGGATACTGACCAGATCATCCCGGCACGCTTCCTCAAGGCAACCACCCGTGAGGAGAAGTTTTTTGGCGACAACCTCTTCCGTGACTGGCGCTATCAGGCTGACGGCACACCCAACAAGGACTTTGTGCTCAACGATCCCACCTACGGCGGATGCATCCTCGTGGCAGGTAAGAACTTCGGTTCGGGTTCCTCTCGCGAACATGCTGCCTGGGCGATTGCAGGCTATGGCTTCCGCGTGGTCATCAGTTCATTCTTTGCTGATATCCACAAGAACAACGAACTCAACAACTTCGTACTTCCCGTACAGGTCAGCGAGTCGTTCCTCTCAGAACTCTTCCAGTCGATCCGCGAGAATCCGAAGATGCAGGTGACAGTTGATCTCCCCAACCAGACCGTTACGAATACGGCTACTGGTACCAGTGAGCACTTCGACATCAACGGCTATAAGAAACACTGCCTGATGAACGGACTCGACGACATCGACTTCCTCGTACAGAATCAAGATAAGACAATACAATGGGAACAGCAGAACAAGTAGGAAAATACAAAGGCATGCGCCCCTTCGTGGAGATCATGGACTCCACCTTGCGCGACGGTGAGCAGACCAGTGGCGTCAGTTTCCTGCCCCATGAGAAACTCATCATAGCCCGTATGCTGCTCAACGATCTGAATGTCGATCGTATCGAGGTGGCATCGGCCCGCGTCTCCGAAGGCGAGAAAGAGGCCGTCGGCATGATCTGCCGTTATGCGGCGAAGATCGACAAACTCGAACATGTCGAGGTACTCGGCTTCGTGGATGGCGGACAGAGTGTTGACTGGATCCTCAGTTGTGGCGGTAAGACCATCAACCTCCTGGCGAAGGGCTCCCTGCGCCATTGTCAGGAACAGTTGCAGAAGACACCCGAGGCCCATATCGACGATATCCTCCGTGAGGTGCAGTATGCCCGTCAGAAGGGCCTCACCGTCAACCTCTACCTCGAGGACTGGTCGAACGGCATGAAGGATTCGCCCTTCTACGTCTATCAACTGATGGATGCCCTCTGCGACTGCGGTATCCGTCGATTCATGCTGCCCGACACACTGGGTATCATGAACCCCCTGCAGTGTATCGAGTACTTCCGTAAAATGATCAAGCGTTATCCTGATACCCACTTCGACTTCCACGCCCACAACGACTACGATCTGGCGGTGTCCAACTCACTGGCAGCCGTTCTCAGTGGTGCCAAGGGTCTGCATGTCACTGTCAATGGACTAGGGGAGCGCTGTGGTAATGCCCCGTTGTCGAGTGTGCAGGTGATCCTCAAGGATCAGTTCCATGCCAAGACCAACATCCATGAAGACAAACTCAATGATATCTCGCGCCTCGTGGAGAGTTATAGTGGTATCGCCGTCGCCCCCAATCAGCCTATCATTGGTGATAATGTGTTCACCCAGGTGGCTGGTGTCCATGCCGATGGCGACAAGAAGAACGGCCTCTATCAGAACGAACTGGTGCCAGAGCGCTTCGGACGTCGTCGTGAGTATGCCTTGGGTAAGAACAGCGGCAAGGCGAATATTGCCAAAAATCTTGAAGAACTCGGACTGGAACTCACCCCCGAACAGACCCGTCGCGTCACGCAGCGTATCACCGAACTGGGTGATAAGAAAGAGCGTGTCACCATCGACGATCTGCCCTTCATCGTGAGTGATGTGCTGAAGCACGATGCCCCCGAGGACAAGGTCAAACTGCTCAGTTATGTGGTCTCCACCGCCTACGGTCTGAAGCCCGGTGCGAATATCAAGGTCGAGATCAACGGACAGGCCTACGAGGCGAGTGCCACGGGTGACGGTCAGTATGATGCCTTCGTGAAATCCTTGCGTTATATCTACCGCAAGTACCTCGACCGCACGTTCCCGTTGCTGCAGAACTATCAGGTGAGCATCCCCCCGGGAGGTCGTACCGATGCCTTGGTGCAGACCGTCATCACCTGGAACGACAACGGACGCATCTTCCGCACTCGCGGACTCGATGCCGACCAGACCGAAGCCGCCATCAAGGCCACCTTCAAAATGCTGAATATTTACGAAAACGAAAAAACGAACGAATTATGAAACTGAAAATTGCGATTCTCGAGGGCGATGGTATCGGACCTGAGATCATGAAACAAGGAGTAGCCGTGCTCGACGCCATTGCCGAGAAGTGCGGACATGAGTTTGAATACGAGACCGCCATCTGTGGCGCCCATGCCATCGATGTCTGTGGTGATCCCTATCCCGACAGCACCCATGAGGTGTGTATGCGAGCCGATGCCGTGTTCTTCGCTGCCGTAGGCGATCTGCGCTTCGACAACGATCCCACTTTGCCCATCCGTCCTGAGACGGGTCTGCTCGCCATGCGTAAGAAACTGGGACTCTTCGCCAATGTGCGTCCCGTGGCCACCTTCGACTGTCTGCTGCATAAGTCACCCCTGAAGGATGAACTCCTGCGTGGTGCCGACTTCGTGGTGCTCCGCGAACTCACGGGCGGTATGTACTTTGGAGAGAAATATCAGGACAATGATAAGGCTTATGATACCGACATTTACACCCGTCCTGAGATCGAGCGTATCCTCAAGGTAGGCTTCGAGATGGCTCAGAAGCGTCGTCGTCACCTCACGGTGGTGGATAAGGCAAATGTCCTCGCCTCCAGTCGTCTGTGGCGTCAGATCGCCCAGGAGATGGAACCGCAGTATCCCGACGTGAAGACCGACTATATGTTTATCGACAACGCCTCGATGCGCGTGCTCACTGAACCCCGTTTCTTCGATGTCATCGTGACGGAGAACACCTTCGGCGACATCCTCACCGACGAGACCTCCTGCATCACGGGATCAATGGGACTGCAGCCCTCCAGTTCACTGGGCGAGCACACCCCGCTCTTCGAACCCGTACACGGCTCTTGGCCGCAGGCAGCGGGTCAGAACCTCGCCAACCCCTTGGCACAGATTCTCTCAGGCGCCATGCTCTTGGAGCACTTCGGACTCGAGAAGGAAGGAGCCCTCGTACGCGAGGCCGTCAACGCCTCCCTCGATGCCAACGTGCGTACCCCTGAAATCCAGGTCGAGGGTGGAAAGAAATACGGCACGCGAGAGGTCGGAGAGTGGATTGTCAACTATATCAAGAATGCATAGATTGTTAATAATGAGCCTGTTGTTGATGGCGGTCTGCGCACAGGCGCAGACGCCTCAGCAATGGCGCGACTCTGTCAGTGTCCTGATGGAGCAGATCCGTCTGCATCCCAACAACATCGAACTCCGTCTGAAGAAGGCCGAGGCCAACATCAACCTGGAGCAGTGGGACTATGCCATCTCCGAATATGGCGACGTGCTGCGCCTCGATGAGAAGAACCTCGCCGCCCTGTATTTCCGTGCCTACTGTCATTCCCGCCAGCAGCACTACGATCTGGCGAAGGTGGATTACGAGACCTTTATCCAACTTGATCCCTCTTATCTCGAAGCTCATCTCGGACTGGCTCACACGCTTCAGAAAATGGGTAGGAAAGGGGAGACCCTCGACCAACTCAACCGATGCGTGCAACTCTTCCCCGACGAGGCCGATGCCTATGCAGCCCGTGCAGCCTATGAGACCGAACAGCAACTCTACGACGTGGCACTCTTCGACTGGGACGAGGCCATCCGCCTGAAGCCCAAGAATGTGGAGTATGCCGTCTCCAAGATCGATGTCTTCCTGCGACAGGGGCGCATCCTCGACGCCCGTCTTGCCCTCGATGACCTTGTGCGCCAGGGCACCCCTCGTGCAGCCCTTAAAGAGTGGTATGACCGCTGTCGATAACCCTAAAAGAGAAACCCCATGAACATCCTCCGTCACCGCCTCCTCGCCCTGCTGCTCCTCCTCGTCACCACCGTCAGCCTCCAGGCTCAGATTCCCGACGAGGTCACCTTCCTGCTGCGGAAATGTGCTGAGGCGATGGGCCATCCCGACGGTGTCGAATACGAGATGACGATCAAGGCGAAATACACCGTCATCACCGTCATGAAAGGACAGATCAACGCCTTTGCCAAGGACAAGAGAAACAAATTCTTCCTGACCATGCGGATTCTCGACCAGCACACCAAGTCGGCGGGCGGCTTCGACGGTGTCAACCAGTGGAAATACCAGCAGAGCATGGAGCGCGACACCATCTACATCAGGAAGGCAAATGAACAGACGAAGAGCGACTACGACCTCAACTTCCACATCGACCTCGAATACCGCAAGGCCACGCTCACCGAACGTTTCGGCAACTATGTCATCACCTTCACCCAGCCCAAGACAGCAGGCTCTCCCAAGAAGGTCACGATGACCATCAGTGGCAAGGACTACCTCTTCCGTGAGATGGAGACCAGCAACGAGGGCACCACGATGACCATGCGACTCACACACTTCCGTGTCGGTGTCCCCGACGACATCTTCTCCTTCGATCCCAAACAATACCCCGATGCCGTCATTATGGAAAGGGTAGAATAAAAATAGTGATGAATCCTCGACCTAAGCCGAGGATTCTTTTTGCTAATACCCCATACAAGATGTGGCACCCAGTGCAGTCAGGATCGCACTCGCGATCGATGCAATCAGCTGCACAATAAACTTGGTTGTCTCTTTTTTATTCATAATTTCCTCCTTTCTTTTTTACCCTTTTACCTTTTTACTTTTAATTTAATACTGGGGGCAGCCCTTAGGCCGAACTGCCCCCAAGTTGAAATCAATCGCTGGGCTGATCGTCTTCAGGATCGGTTGGGGTAGGGATGATACCACTGCCATTGTGTACGGTCCCTGAGCCACCATTCTCAACGGTCCCTGAGCCTGCCGAAGGGCTGTTGCCTGCCTCGTTGTCCTCAATATCGCCCGAATCACCCGAGGTCACACGCTTCAGCACGTTACCATCCTCATCGAGGCAGGTGATCTGGATTGAGGTGTTCTTCAGCTCGTCCTTCACATCGACATTCGGGGTGAAGATGATGCGGCGCACGCTGATCAGGTTAGCCTTCACATCCTCCAGTTTCTCGACAGCCTTGGAGCGAACCCCGAAGCGCATGGTGCCAAGACCGGGCAGGGGGATAGAGTGACCTTCGGTTGCCCAGGTGCGGATCACCTCGCCAGCAGCATCCCAAGCCGCCTTGATCACACCAGATGAGATACCTGAGTGGGTGGCAGCCTCCTGGAACACCTTCTTTTCGGTGATGGGCACGTAGAGGTCTGGACGCATCACGAACTTCTTACCTGGGTTCTTACCAATTTTCACTTCACGCAGTTGTGCAATTACTTTAATAGCCATAATTCATTTGTTTGTTCGAATAGTTGAGTAATGTTAAAGTTTTTCTTTGTCGCTTTCAAGCGCTTTTAGAGGCACTATTAAATTAAAATCTTGCTACCATTAATGCGCGCAAAATCTAGATTTAAATCTAGCAAAATTTCTCCTTAATCATGCATCTGTGCGTCTTTCATAATGACAGTGCAAAGGTACAAAAAATTCTAATACAAACCAAATTTTTTTCGAATTATTTTTCGATTATTTTTGAGCCGTTTTCGAGGTGCAACGTGCAACTTAGCAACACGCAACATTTCGAAAACGTCAAAATCAGGAGGAAGTCTTTATATTATATATTATATTATATATATTATAATATATATAATATAATATATAATTAATATATAATAAAATTGAAATTCACCTTTCTCCCCCAAATTCACAATTCTCAAATGGTGCATGTTGCAATGGTGCGCGTTGCGCTAATCTTATCTAGGACTTGGCGCGTTGATGCTGACATTGATCTCTGAATAGAAATCACGCACAAAGATGAAATCCGTGAGGGCAAAATCTGTATGGCGATAGAGGTGAAGGAATTGATTCGTTAAATTCAGATCCTTCATAAGACCTTCGTCAATCCCCTCTAACTTCTGAGAGGAAGAATCGTTGATACCAGTGAACGACTCAAATGAATAGTTACTAGCTCTTTTGGTTAAATAATAGGTTGTGATCCCTGATGAGTAGGCTTGATGCCATTGTTGATACAAAAGGGCATCCCACAAATCTTGGCGATCGCCTTTTTGAATAGGGTGGAGCGCTGGATATTTCTTGCCTAAGTAAAGTCTTGCTTCCAGTTTAATCTCGTCTCCATATTCTTGATGCTTGGAAATATTTGTATAGATTTGATTGGCCCTGTTACACATTTCTTTGAGCGCATCAATCAGACTGTCATTAAATGCTTTGATGTCATCAATATAGTCTTTAAGGTGTGACAAAGCTAAATCGTTGATAAGTCTCTTTCTGAGAGATATCAGACATTTTGCTTCCTCATCTTCTGAATCGTCAACCAGATACATATTGATGATGTCCCACTCAATTTCATTGAGAAATCCATTGGTCAATTCTTGGTTCTCTTTCATAGACGGATAATGATATTTTAGTTGGTTATACATAGACACGTTGTAATAGGTGGTTTCGCTCGTTGCTTCAATTTTATCACCCTCTTCATGGACATGGCCGAAGATATGATGCTTGGGCTTCGACTCCTCGACGATCTGCCTGAGTCGCTGGCATCCGGTATTGTTGTCAAGATGTCCCTCAGCAGGTCCATGAGTGATGAGGAAATCTACATCTTCAGGCACTTTATTCTCAGTACCTTTAAACATCCATGGCCGACAGGCTGCTCCAAAGAAACTGATGCCATCATACTCGATGCCACTGTCTTCCAACAGTACAATGGAAGATGGTATCATCTGCATAGCCTTTTCAGGATTCATCTCGAAAAATACTTCGTGGTTACCTGGCACATAGATCTTCAGTTTGGCATCCTGATGTGAGTACCAATTCAGGAACTTCAAGTATTCATCATCTACATATGCCATGTTGTCCTCTTTCAAGCAGTCACCAGCACAAATCAGTATATCAGCATCCTTAGGGATGTCGAGCCGATTATTGAGCCCATGCGTATCTGAAAACGCAAAGATCTTGTGATTCTTATATTCTATCAACATACGCTTTACTTGATAATGTTTAAAAACAGCATCATTTCCACTTCCTGCTTCATCGACTCCTTGGTGCCTAAGCCGATTTTTATAGGCATTGCTTTCAGGGATTCTGGCAACCCTGCCAACAGTTTCTCTTTCTCAGCCTCTGTTACAGGATACTCAGAAGACGCACGCAGACAGATAATTGCATCATTATATAGCGAGAAATCCAGATCCTGGTACTTGTTGATGGATTCCAGAATATAATCTATACGTTTGCTTGTATCCCATGTGCGAGACGTATAAGGATAAAATTGGCCCTCATCCACTTGATGCAGATACGCCACTTCTTCTCGCTGAAAGGCAGCACAACGTGTAAGCTTCAGAATGAAGTTCTCGCGCTGGCTATGCATCTTCAAATAATTCTCCCTGCATTCCACACGATAGTCGCGCTTGCGTTTGCTGCGATTCTTGCTTTCTTTTATCCTCTTCAAACAGAACTCAGCATTAGTATAGAGTGGGGAGCCCTTAGATCTATATTTGCGAGGCGTGG
>Ga0256407_10006083_pt1 | contig 18873 bp, 10 predicted proteins | sample RumenRJG_04DNA_FD_193489 | JGI IMG/M metagenome (GOLD analysis project Ga0256407, IMG submission 193489) | Bovine rumen microbial communities from Lethbridge, Alberta, Canada - RJG_04 | ecosystem: Host-associated > Mammals > Digestive system > Stomach > Rumen | place: Canada: Alberta... | reverse complement strand
ATAAAATAAAAAAAAAAATAAAAAAAAAAAAAAAAAAAAAAAAAAAAAAAAATAAAAAATAATTAAAAAAAAAAAAATATTCATAGCAATCAAAAATAAAATTAAACATAATATAATTTCTAATATATTATCAGATTAAATGGTAGAAAGATATAGAGATGACGCAATTTTTGAATATGAAAATAATGCAAATAAAGTAGTAGCAATATCAAATAGAGATAATATTCCAGACATAAATGAATCAACTGGAGAAGCAAAAACATTAGTAGGGAAAAAATTACATAGATTTGGTGATTTAGCTTTAAGAGAAAAGCCATCTAAAAATATAAAAAAAACAAAAAATAAAAGTTTATCTAATCAACTAATGGAAACTTTTACTAATAATTTAAATAAGAAATTAAATAGTTTAAGTGAAGAGAAATTAAATTATTATCCTAAAACAAAAGATACACATTCAGTTTATGATGATTTATTAAATATTATTAGAGAATATTTTACTGATCAATCACCTTCTTTAATTAAAAGTGCTTTAGATTTTGTTATTTTAATATTAAGAGATGAAAAAATGAATGAAATGGAAAAAAAAGAAGAAATAGAAAAAATTTTAGGAAAAAAAATTGCTCATGAAGAAATAAATAAATTATATATTTTATGTAAAAGTCTTGTTGATTATGAACCTGATAATATTAATGAAAATAAAAATGAAAAAAAAAATGATAATATTGAAATTCAATTAGATTTAAATGTTTTAGATAATAATGATAATAGTGAAGATGATCCTTTAATTATTGAAGAAGAAGAAATTTCTGATATGGAAATTGAAAATAAAAATAATAAAAAAGAAGAAAATGAAAATGAAGAAAATGAAATTAATTTAACAATTGAATCTGTTTTACAAAATAAATTATGGTTACAAAATATATTAAGAGAAAAATTAAAAATTGATGAAGCTTTAGTATTAAATAAAGAAAAAGAAATTATGGATATTTTATCAATTGAAAATAAAAGAGAATGTGAAAATAAATTAGTATTAATTTTAACAAAAAATAATATAGAATTAATTAAATTTCTTCTTAAAAATAAAAATTTAGTTTATTTCATTACAAAAATATCAAAATTACAAAATAAAAATGATATTGATGGAATGTTAAATCAATTATATAAAATCGATGAAAATACATATAATTTAATTATATCAAATAATTCAGATTTACAAGAAAATACAAAACAAAAAAATAAAAAAATACAAAATAATAACATTCATAAAATTGAAAAAACAGAATTTTCAAAATTACATCTTAAAAAAATAAATTTAGAAAATTTACAATTTATAGAAGGAAGTCATTTTAACTCAAATTCAAATTTAAAAGTCCCTCAAGGAACATATAAAACAACATATGAAGGTTATGAAGAAATAACAATTCCTCCAACAGAAATAAAAAATCCAAAAAATAAAATAAAAGAAATTAAAATATCAACATTACCTAAATGGATGCATCCAGCATTTCAAATAAAAGATAATAATAATCAAATTAAATTTATAAATGAAACCTTTAATCAAATTCAATCAAAAGTTCTTCAAACTGCATTATTTACAGATGAAAATTTATTAATTTGTGCACCTACATCAAGTGGTAAAACAAATATAGCATTATTAACAATATTACATTTAATATCAAAATATAGGAATGAAAATAATAATATAATAAATTTAAATAAATTTAAAATTATATATATAGCACCAATGAAAGCTTTAGTAAAAGAAACTGTTGGTAATTTTTCACAAAGATTATCACATTATAATATTATTGTAAGAGAATTAAGTGGTGATGTAAATTTAACAAAATATGAAATTAATAATACCAATATTATTGTTACTACTCCTGAAAAATATGATATAATTACAAGGAAAAGTGGTGATAAAACTTTTAGTGATAAAGTACAATTAATTATTATTGATGAAATTCATTTATTACATGATACTAGAGGTGCTGTTCTTGAAAGTATTATTGCTAGAACTATTATGAATAATGAAAATAATAAAGAAAATAATATTAGATTAGTTGCTTTAAGTGCAACTTTACCTAATTATAATGATATTGCTGATTTTTGTCATGTTAATAAAAAAAAAGGTTTATTCTATTTTGATAGTTCATATCGTCCTATTCCATTATCTCAAATTTATATAGGAATAACAGAAAAGAAAGGAATAAAAAAATTACAATTAATAAATGAAATTACATATAATAAAGTATATGAAAGAATAACAAATAATAAACAAGTAATAATATTTACTCATAGTAGAAGAGATACAATGAAAACAGCTAAATTTTTAATAGAAAAATCAATAGAAAAAAATAATCAAAATACATTTAAATTATCATCATCAAAGCAAATGGAATTTGATGAAATAATAAAAAATGATACAGAAGAAAATTTATTAAAAAATAAAGAACTTTTAGATATATTTGATTATGGAATAGGAATTCATCATGCAGGAATGCATCAAAGTGATAAAAAATTAATAGAAGAATATTTTAATAATGGTTATTTAAAAATTATAATATCAACAGCAACTTTAGCATGGGGAATAAATTTACCAGCAAATACAGTAATTGTTAAAGGAACTCAAATTTATAATCCTGAAAAAGGAAGTTGGTGTGAATTAAATTTTTTAGATATTATTCAAATGATGGGAAGAGCTGGGAGAGTTGGTTATTTAGATATGGATAAAAAAAATAATTTTGGTGAAGGAATTATTATTACTACTTATAATGAATTAAGATTTTATTTAAGTTTAATTAATAATAATTTACCTATTGAATCACAATTAATTTCTTCTTTACCTGATTGTTTAAATGCTGAAATTGTTTCTGGAAATGTTTCTAATGTTTTTGAAGGTGCTAATTGGTTAAGTTATACTTATTTATTTGTTAGAATGATGAAAAATCATAATTTATATTGTATTAGTGATGAAATATTTAATAATGATAATTTACTTGAAAATTGGAGAATTAGTTTAATTCATGCAAGTGCTAATTTATTACAAAAAAATAATTTAATTAAATACAATACTGAAAATGGAGAATTTACATCAACTCAACTTGGGAAAGTAAGTTCATATTATTATATAAAATATCCTTCAATTGGAATATATAATCAATATTTAAATGTAAATATGAGTGAAATAGATATATTAAGATTATTTTCATTATCAAATGAATTTAAATTAATACCAATAAGAGAAGAAGAAAAAAGAGAAATAGAAAAATTAATATCAAAAGTACCAATTCCAGTTCCAGGTGGAAGTGAAGAACAAAATAGTAAAATTAATATTTTATTACAATGTTATATTTCAAATATTCCTCTTGATGGTTATGCAATAAGTAGTGATATGGTATTTATAAGTCAAAATGCTTCTAGAATATTTAGAGCAATTTTTGAAATTTGTTGTCATAGATGTTGGGCTAATGTTTCTTATATTTGTTTAAAATTATGTAAAGAAATTAAAAATAGAATGTGGCTTTCAATGAGTCCTTTAAGACAATTTAATATTATTCCTGAAGATATTTTACATAAAATTGAAAGTAAAGAACAATTAACATGGGATAAATTTTTTGAAATGAATGTAAGTAATATTACAGATTTAATTAAAATTAATAAAAAAAATTCTGAAAGTATATATAAATTAATTCATACTTTTCCTAGGATTGATTTAAAAGCAAATATTCAACCTTTAACTAGAAATTGTTTATTTATAGAAATTTTAATAAATCCAAATTTTAATTGGATAAAAAATTATCATCCATATAGTGAATTATTTCATTTATTTGTAGAAGATAATGATAGTGAAATTATATTACATCATGAAATGTTTAATTTAAAAGAAAAAGATATTGGAAATGAAAAAAGATTAGCATTTATTGTTCCTATGATTGAACCAATGCCTCCTCAATATTTTATTAGAGTAATAAGTGATAGTTGGTTAAATTGTGAAAGAGAATTACCAATTTATTTTAAATATTTAATTTTACCTGAAAAATTTCCTCCTTGTTGTAATTTATTAGAAATGAATTTATTAAATTATAAAAATCTTTTTCATAATCAATTTTTAGAAAATTATTATAATGAAAATTATAAATTTATGAATAGTATTCAAACTCAATGTTTTGATAAAGTTTTTAATTGTAATGAATCTATTTTTATTGGGGCTACTACTGGAAGTGGGAAAACTCAAATTGCTGAATTTGGAATTATTAAATTTTTTGAAGAGAATAAAAATAAAAAATTAGATGCTCCTATTATTTATTTAGTTTATAATGATGATTGTGTTAAAGAAAAAATTAATTATTTTAAAAATATTTTCAAAAAAAAAATTATAAATCAATTTTCAGGTGAATTTTTTTTTGATAAAAGTTTATTTAAAAATAGTGATTTTATCATTTCTTCATTTAAAAATTTTGATATATTTACAAGTAAATTTAAATATGTTGATAATTTTTCCAAAATTTCTTTAGTAATTGTAGATGATATTCATTTATTAAATGAATTTGATTGTGCATTAGAAATTTCACTTTCAAGATTAAGATATTTTATTGGAAATAAAATTAGATTTATAATATTAAGTACATCATTAAGTAATTATAATTCAATTTGTGAATGGTTAGATATTAAAAATGAAAATTGCTTTAATTTTGAAACAAAAGTAAGACAAAATCCAATTGAATTTTATTTTTATGGTTATGAAAGTATTTCTCATAAATATCGTATGAATTTAATGTCAAAAAATATATTTAATTTATTAAATAAATATAGTTATAATGATGAAAATTTTGAATTATCTACAATAATATATGTGACAGATATAAAAACATTAAAAAAATTTGTATTAGATTTATTATCATCATATAATTCAAATGGAATATCAGGAAAATGTTTAATAAATAAATTAAAAAACTTTGATGAATATTTAGAAGAAAATATCCCAAATGAAGATATATTATTATTAACTTCATTAAAAAATGGAATAGGATACATTTATAATGGAATGAATGATGAAACAATAAATTTCATAATATCACTTTTTGAAGATAGAATAATTCAAATATTAATAGTTCCAATTAAAATAATTTGGAAAGTTAATTGTCAATGTCATAATGTTATAATTGCAGATACAGTAAAATATGATAGTAATAATGGTGGTTATATTGATATTAATATTACTGATATGTTTCAAATGGTTGGTAGAGCTTCAATTACTTATAATAAATTTAAAAAAAATGAAATTCCAAATAATGTAAAAAATACTATTAGAAGATGTTTTATTTTTTTAAATAATAGTAAAAAAGAATTATATAAAAAATTCTTACTTGAAAGTTTCCCTGTTGAATCATCTTTAAATCATTTTATTCATAATCATTTATTAACTGAAATTTCTAATGGAATTATAAAATCAAAACAAGAATGTGTTGATTGGATTACTTGGACATTTTTTTATAGGAGATTATTAAAAAATCCTAATTATTATGATATGAAAGGTAATACAAAAGAATTTTTAAATGAATATTTAAGTGAATTAATAGAAAATACTGTTAATGATTTATATAATTCAGGAATGATTTCTATTAATGAAGATAATTCATTAGAAATATTAAATTTAGGAAAAATATCATCAAATTATTATATAACATATCAAACAATTGATTTATTTAATCAAAGTTTCAAAGAAGAAAATTCAGAAAATATACAATTTTATTCTTTATTTCAAATATTAAAAAGTTCATTTGAATTTGATATGATTGAATTTAATAAAGGAGATATAAATTATTTATATGAAATATGTACAACTTTTAATAATAAAAGTTTAAATTATTTATCAGATGATATAAAACAAGCAATAAAAAATCCAGAAAAAGAATCATCTTCATATACATTTAGTAATCCTCATAATAAAGCATTAATATTATTAATAAGTTATATAAGTAGAATTCCAATTCCATATCAATTAAATTTTGATATGGAAAATATAATTATAACATCAGTAAATTTAATAAGTTCATTAGTTGATGTTTTTTCATCTAAACAATTATTAAAACAATCAATTTATTCAATGGAATTATCACAAATGATTATTCAAGCAATGTGGATTAGTCAAAGTCCTTTAATGCAACTTCCAACTTTTAATTCAAAATTATGTAATCAATGTAAAGAAATTGATGTTGAAGATATTTCTGATTTTGTTAATTTAGATGAAAGAGATAGAAATACTTTATTAAGTCATTTAGAAAAAGATGATATAAAAAAAATTGCTTATGTTTGTAATAGATATCCTGAAATTAATTTAGAAATAAAATTCAAAGATGATAATAATAATTTTAATATTGGTGAAAATATTAATGCTGAAATTATTTTAAATAGAAGTTTAATTGATAATTCTAATAATGGAATTTTAAGTAATGTACATAGTAATTTTTATCCAAAAGTTAAAGAAGAAAATTGGTGGATTATTATTGGTGATGAAAATAGTAATAAATTGTTTTTTATAAGGAAATTATATTTTAATAAATCTTTGAAAATTCCAGTTAATTTTGAAGGACCTGATAAAGAAGGTATATATTCTTTTAAAGTTTTTTTAATTTGTGATTCTTGGATTGGATGTGATCAAGAAGAAAATTTTGATTTTTCTATTCAATAAAAATAAAAAAAATATTCTTAAATATTATATAATAAATTATTAAAAGTATATTTTAAATTAAATAACTTAGAATTCATAATTAAAGTTAATAGTTAAGATACCTAATTTTTTAAATCTTTTATTTGAGTATATGATAAATTTTGTTTTTGCATTTCAATACCAAAATCTATATTACTATCATTATTATTTGAAATTGTTATATTATTATTTATTTTTTCAATTAAATTTTCATCTTCATCTTCTATTTTTTTTTTAATTTTTAATTTTTCAAAAATCAAAAGTGCTATAAAATTTAAAATCATACCTACTATAATAATAAATAAAAATTTTAAATTTATTGATTGAAATTCCTTTATTTTAAATATAAAATAAATATAAACAATTGAATTTCCCAAACTCATTGTTAAAAAAATAGAGGTTACTATTTTTATAAAAAAAGGTAATATTGAATAATATAATAATTGAATAATTATAAAAGCAAAAACTAAAATTATACTTTTATAATTAAACTGTTCAAAAGAAAATCTATCTGGTTCTTTCAAAATAAAAGATTGAATAAAAAGTACTAAACCTGAAAATATTCCTTGATATATAAAAAATAATGAAATATTATTTTCTTTTTTAAAATTAATTTCTTGAAATATATATGAAATTGAATAAGATAAACATGAAATAAATAAATAAATGATATTTTTTATATTTAATTCAAATAAATGATTTGTATTTATATAAAATGTATATGATATTAAAAATATTCCAATTAATGATATAAAAATACTTAAAAAATGCCAACAAGAATAATGATATGTTTTCAAATTTGAAATAGAAAAAATAATAACTAAAATAAAAATTAAAACTATTGAAATATAATCATATTTAAAAATGACAATCCTAGTTTTTTGAGAATTTTGTTTATAATCATTCTCTGCTAAAATTCTAAAAAAATATCCTTGTGTTTCAAAAAAAATTACTAGAAAAAAATATCCTTTTGGATATTTAATTGAATGTTTAATTATTAAACAAATAATACCAAATAAAAGAAATGATAATGATTTCACTAATATAGGAAAATTAAATGAATTATTAGGAAGATAATATGTTGGTATATATAAGGAAAAAATAAATAATATTGAAAGAATTTGTCCAATAAATAATATGAATATTACAATTTTATTTTTTCTATATTTATTATTTGATAATATATTATCATTTTTTTGTCCATATGATAATATTGATAAATTTTGTAATGCAGAATTTATATTTTCCATAAAAATAAATTAGAGTAAAATAAAATAATTAAATTTGAAAAATAATTAATTTAGATTGTTTAAAATAATTTTTATTATTGTTTCTAATTTTTCTTTTATTATTTTATGACCTTTTTTAAATTCTTTTATATTTTTACCAATTGATATATTTTCTTTATTTTTTCCATTTAAATGTAATTCAATTGAATTTATAACAGTCATAATTCCAATAGTAAAATATAAAATATTTTCATTTAAAAAAATAACTTGTATATCATCACTTTCATATAATTTAAAAAGAATTTCAATGGACAATTTTATCATATCTTTATTAAAAAAAACTTTTTCACAAGATTGAATAAAATTACTTATTGCATATGAACTTTTATTTTCCAAATTAAAATTATAATTAATGTTTTTCAAAAGAAACATTTCAGAATCAAATAATTCACTTTTTATAATATTATAATTATTAAGTGAAAGTGAATACATTGTTTTGACAATTATTTGAGTTTTTTCATTATTATTTAAGTCTTTATTAGTCAATAAAGATTCATAAATTTTTTTTTTATTTTCATCTTCATTTAACATTCTTTTTTTATCAAATAAAACAACATTAATAATATCTCTAACTCTTGTTAATTCTTCATTATATTTTACACTAATTAATATTGCAGTCATTAAAATTGTATCTTCCTTATATTGATTTTCTTTTATTTTTTTATATGTTTCATATAAATAAATAGTATCAAAGATAGAATTTTTTTTTAATTTTAATTTTTCACATAATTGAATAATATATGACTTCATAATATATATTAAATATTTCAAATTTTTACTTTTTTTTCAAGTTAATAATTTAAATAATATTATTTTCAAATTCATAAAAAACATTTTCAAATAAAAAAATAAAAATTATAAAAAAATTAATTAATGTATGATAGAGATTTAGATTTTAATTTCATAGATGAAAAAAACAATGTTAAAATTATATCTTTTACAAGTTGTCATAAAAATTGTTCACCAAAAAATTTATTAAAAGAAGATTTAAAATTAATTTGGTTAAGTGAAAAAGAAGTACCTCAAACAATAATTATTGATATTTCAAATATATATAAAAAACCAAAAAATAATCAATTTAATTTTTTTGGTGTTCATTTATGGCATGCTTATCAAAGTAATCCAAAAGAAATTGAATTAAGTTTTAGTATTGATAATAAAGATTTTATTCTTGTTGGAATTTATGAACTTGAATTAAGACCAGGTACTCAATTTTTTAAAATTGAAAATAACTTTTATCCTCATAATTTAGTTAATTATTTAAAAATTACTATTACTAAAACATATGGTGGAATTAAAACTTATATTAATCAAATTTTTTTATTAGAAACTTTAAATCAATCTGGAAATAATAATTTAGATGATTATCAAGAAAATATTGATAGTGAAGAAATTGAAGAAAATGATAATAAAAATTATAATAATGATTATTATAAATTAAGGAATAAAATAAATAAAAATTATGCTCAAGATATTAGAAATAAACAAAAAGATTTAGAAAAAATATTAAATAGTTATAAATTAATTAATAAAGTAAGAGATAATAATTTTAATCCTAAAATAAAATTAATGAAAAAGAAAATAAGTATAAATACACTTACATCATATAATTCGACAAATGAAATTGAATATTTGAATAATAAAAATATAAATAATTTAATTAATCAAAATACTTCTAATCCTTCATTTTCAATAAGTAATTATAAAAGTTTTGATTCTACAAATCACACAAGTGCAAAAATAAAAAATACTTTAGAAAAAAAACCAAAAAATACATTGAAAGAACTTTTAGATTATAAATTAAAAGATATGGATGATTTTATTAAAACAATTGGTGGAGAATTAAATTATTCTACTGATAGAATTAGATTTAATAATCCTTCATATATGAATACTCATTTAATATTTGATAATAACCAAAATATTAATTTTAATAATATTGAAAATAATAATTCTTTAAATTATAAGGTAGAAAATATAGAAAAAAAAGTTAATAAAATTAAAAATGATGTTAATGATATTAAATCAGTTGTTTATAAAATGAATAATGAAATAAATGATATTTCTAATGATAATAATTATAATTATTATAAAAATGATTTCTTAAAAAGTAATAATAAAAATATAAATAGAACAAATATTATAGATGATGAACAATCATATAATTATGATAATCTAGAAAATTATAAAAATTCAAAAATTAAAATAAATAAAAATATTATTCCATATAATGATTCATATATTCAAAATTTTGATAATAAATTAAGCCAAAAATTAAATAGATTATCAAATAATATTGAAAATCAAATATATAGAAATTTTATTGAACCTTCTATTCATGAATTTAATAAAAAAATGAAAAATAGTTTATTTGAAATGAAAAAACAAATTGAATCAATTAATATTAGTAATAAAAAAAAATTGAATAAAAATTATAATAAAGAAATTACTTCTGATTCTTCAAGTAATTATAATTATAAAAAAAAAATCTCAGATATTGAATCGTCTAATTCATCTTTAAAAAAAGAAAATATTTTACAAAAAAAATATGAAAAAATAACAGCTTTATCAAATAGATTATATAAAAAATTATGTGAAAAAGAAAAAATTTTAAATGATAAAGCAAACTATCTTAAAGAAGAATTAAAAAGTAATAATAATATTAACACTTATTATTCAACCAATACTTATTAAATATTAAATAGTTTTTCAATTTTATTAAAACAATTAAATTATTTTTATATTTTAAAAATAATAATATAAATAATGAATTGTGAAGAAGTAAATTATGATCCTTGTTTTCTCAAAAAAAAAATTTTTCAAATTCAAGAAGAAAATTCACAATTAAAATCAGATTTAATGCATTTAGAAAATCAAATAATACCTAAATTAAAAGAATTAGAAGATGAATTATATAAATGTAAAAAAGATAATATTAATTTATGTTTTGAAATTGATAAAAGAGAACAAAATATAACTGAATTAACAAATAAAATTATAATAATTGAAAAATATAATAAGGACCTAACAGAAAAAAATCAACAAATAGAAGATGATAATTTAAATTTAAATGAAAAATTGAATTTTCTGAATAAAGAAATTAAAATAAATAAAAATATAAATGATAAAATGAGATTAGATAATGAAAATTTAGAAAATATAATTCAACAAAATAATTGTCAAATTAATCAATTAAAGGAAGAAAATAATATATTAGTTAATCAATTAAATGATCTTCAACAAAATTTAAATAATGTAATTTCCCCTAAATTAAAAATGAATGAAGAAAATTTTTTAACTGTTCAGAAAGAAGTTGATAAATTATTAAATGAAAATTCAAATTTAAAAAATAATAATATAGCTTTATTCAATGAAAATAAAAATCAAAAAGAAATAATTTCAAATTTAAAAACAAAAATAAAAACTTATTTAAATCAAGGTCAAAATATTTTCAATAAAAATTTTGAATTTTTGAAAGATTCAATAATAAATAGAGAAAATCCATGTAATTTAAATCTTAATTATTTATATACAGAACCAAAAAGAGATATTTCTTTTAATCAAGGAAAATTTAATATTACTGATATAGAAAGTACTTATCAAAATACAAAATAAAAGTTTAAATTATTATTTAATTTTTTTTGAAACTTTTTAATATTTTTAATAGATTTATTAAAATATTTTACTATATCTTAAATATTTACATTTCAAAATTTTAATTTAATTGAATTTTTCTATTATTAACATTAAAATATATTTTATCATTATTATTACAGAGTAAATTTACAAATAAATAAACAATATACTCATATAATAATAAACACTATTTTCAATAAAAATATTTTTTTTCATTTATACAATTTTTCAAATTGTTGAAAAAAATACAAGAAAAAAAATACCTTTTATTTCAAATTCAAAATTGATAAATTTAAATAAAGACGGAAAAAATACTTTTTTATTTTACTTTAAACTAGAAATTAAAGTTAATGTTTCAATAAATTCTAAATGATCTTTGGTTATTGCATAAACTTCAAAAGCAGAAATTAATCCTTTATCATCTTTTTCAATTTTATTATTAATTATATCATAAGTGTTTTTATCAATACAATTTTCATTATATAAAATTGAAATAATTTCTTTTTGTTTATTTAAAACATTATTAATTTTATAATTACCAGGACTAATCATCAAATCTAATTTATCTATATTTTCAATATTTGGTTCAGAAAAAAAAAGAAAATTATTATTTATTTCTTTTTTTATAATATTTTTTTCATTATATTCTTTTTGTAAAAAACTTTTTAATGATGATTTAAATTCATTTAAATCTAATTCATTTTCATATGTCTCATAAATTGATAAAACAGAAGTATTTTTTTCTGAAAATTTTTTTCTTAAAAAAAATATTTCATTATCAGTAAAGGAATTAGTTTCAAATAATATTTTTTCAAAATTTGTATTTGGATGAGCTTGAATTAAATGCATTGTTATATTTGAAAAATTAGGCCCTAATTTAATTGATTCTTTTTCTGATGATGCATTTTTACTTAATGATATAATTGAATTATTAAAAATTTTTTTTTTGGAATCTTTTGTTTTTAAATTTGGTGAAATAATATTTTCCTTGTTTAAAATATCTTTAATTTTTTTTTCATATAATGAAATATTTTTATTTTGTTTATATTCATTAATAATGTTGATTAATTTTGAATTTTTTGTTTTTATTAATGCAATTATTTTTTCTTTTTCTTTTTTTTGAATATTTATTTTATCTAAATCATTTATAAATTCTAATATTATTTTTTCATTTCTATTTTTATCAATTTTATTTCTAATTGATTTAAGAGGAACTTTAATTTTATTTATTATAGAAATTATTTCTTCACAAAATAAATCAATAGAATTATGTTTTGTCAAATTTTCAAAACTTTTCTTTACTTTTAAATTATTTTTTGAAAAAAAATTATTTAATATATTTAAATGATTATTTGAAATTTGAATATTATTTTTTTCTCCATAATTTTTTATTTCTTTATTAATAATTTCTTGACAATAATCATTAAGCATTTTATTTATATTTTCATATTTTTTTTTTTTAATATAAATATTTTGAATATAATTATATTCATTTTTATTATTATTTAAAATATATTCAAAAAAATATTTATTATATTGATTTAAATTTTTTTGGATATTATTTGATACTTTTATACTTGAATGTTTTCTAGTTTGATTAATTTTATTTTTTTTATTTTTAAAATTTTGAATTTTACTTTTAATAATTTTTTTATAATTATTTATTTCACTTTCAATTATCCCTTGAGGAGAACTATAATATCTTTCTTCTCTTCTTATATATTCTTTTTCAAAATTATTACTTTTTATTGATTTATTTTGAAATAATGAAAAGGTATTAAAAAATTTCTGAGTTTGACTAGTTTTCTTTTTAAATCTTCTAATTGCTTTTTGAAAAGCTTCTATTAAATTTATTAAATTTAAATCTTCTTTAAATTTTTTAATTGCTATCATAATATTTTCATTTTCATATTTTAATGTTAATCTTATTATATTTAAATTTTCCCCTTCAAAATATTCTTTCATTGTTTCATATATTTTTTCTTTATATTTATTTTCATATTCATTTTCATTTAATTCTTTTATAAATTGTTTAGATTTAAGAGATGTTGATGATAAAACATTTTTTTCTCTTTCTTTTTCAATTGCCTTTTTTCTATCATTATATAAATTATATAAATTATTTATATATTTTTCTTGTGTTATATTTCCTTTTTTAAATTGATTAAATTCTTTATATAAATCTTTATTATGTTCATTCATCATTTTATTTAATTCAAATAACATATCATCATTTATTAATTTTAAAGATAAAAATTGAATTAAATATGAACTAAATAATTGACTATTTTGTTTTGAAATATCATTAATTTCATTAAATGATGATTCTCTTTTCCTAAAATTTAAAATTAATTGATTATTATTATTAGATTGATTATTATTTAACTGATTATTATTTTCATTTATAAAATAATTTGCATAATAATTACCAACTTTTGGTGATGTATTTAATATAATATTATTTCTTGAATTTTTATAATCTAAAGAAAAACTTATATTTTTTGATTGTTCATTTTTTTTTTCTATTGTTTTTCCTAAAATCAATTCATAATAAATATTTTCGTTTTTTTGAAGAAAATGTGAATTACTTATTGCTGATGATAATGTATAATAATTTCCATTTGAATCTTTTATTCCTTTAATTTGAGAAGGAGATAAATCAATTACTGTTGATAATAAATCTTTAAGTTCATTTTCATCTCCTGAAATTTGTATTTTTATAAATGTATTATTAGGAAGTAATAATTTTATCATTTTTCCATAATCCATCTTATTAATTATTAAATTATGATTTTTGATTATTTTAGCTAATAAAAAAAATATATTATTTTAATTATTATTAACAATATTATAAAGAAAAAATATAATTAATAAATAAATAAATTATTATTACAATGAAAAATAATTGAAAAATCTTATGAATCACTAATTATTTAAATAGAAGATTAATATCATGCATTTTGTTCACATTCTTTATTAATAAATTCAATATTTAAAAAAATAATTATATTAATAATTAAAATTAGAAATAATATTTCTTTAATTAAAGAAAATGCAAAAAAAAACATAATTAATAATATAAATAGATAAAAATTTTAAACTAAAACAAAATCAATAAATAATATATAAACAAATAATACTAAATATAAATTTTAACTAATTTGATAAACTTCATAATCATAAACTTGGAATTTTTGCATTCCTAAAGTTAACTCAGAATTATAAATAGTATCATAAGAATCAGGTGAATTACATTCATTTAAATTAGTATTACAACAATTATCTAAAATATAAATTTCTCTTCCTCCTCCGAATCTAGGACCATGTGTTGGATTACAATAAATAGCATTTTTATAAAAATTATAATTATTTTTAATAGAATATTTTTTATTTTTATTAATTGAAAAAACAAAAGCTTCTTTATCTTCTTTATATCCATCACCTTCCCAACTTTTAGATGTATATCCACCAAATTTTATTCCATTTGAAGTTTGAATAATTATTATATTATTTTTTTTTCCATCACATTTTTTATGAAAATTGTCTGCACTATCACCATCTCTTTTTGCTTTATATATCATATTAAAAGAACATCTTTTATTATTAAACCAATTTGATATTTGTTTTTTCTCATCAAATGATAATATTGTTGAACCTTCAAATAAATTGTCTTCATTAAATGATGTTATTAATTTTGAATTTATTAATTGGGAAATTTGCTTTTTAAATAATTGAAATTCTGAATTAATTAAATTATAATTATTTTCTAAAATCTTTAATTTTTCTTTAATTTCTGAATTTTCTTTTTCTAATGCTTTAATTGAGTTAATAAGTTTTTCTTTTGTTTCATTATTTTCTAGTTCATTTTCATATAATGTAAATTTTGGATTATCTATTCCATAAGTATCAATTTTTATTATAAAATCTAATTTATTCTTAGTTTTATCAATTTTAAAATGTTTTCTATCAATCTTATCTAATAAAAATTTATAAATATCTTCTATTGAATTATACATTTGAAAAAAATTATTGTCATAAAGAAGTTTTTCAAAAGGGAAATTATGTGAGAATTTTTTTTTTTTTGAATAATCATTATTTGAATCAATATATGAAATTAAAATATTAGATCTATATAAAACAAGTTCAATATCTGAATCAGGTAAATTAAATGTTTTTGAATTTAAAGCTTCTGCATTTGGTGCTTCCATTTTAATTATATAAATAGGGAAAGTATATAAATAAAAATAAATAAAAAAATAATATATTATTTAAAATATATTATAAAAAAATAAATATGGAAAATTCAAATCAAAAAAACAATTTATCCTCAGAAACAAATTCAAAAGAAAAAAATGAAAAAAAAACAAATATAACAACAACACAATATGAAAAAGAAATATTATCTGATTTCACAGAGACAATATCATTTTATCATTATGGAAAAATATATGAAATTTTTGAACCAATGAAAATGACAATTTTACCATTTACAATAAATGGAAATTTTTATGAAATTGCTCCAATACCATATTTAATAACTCAAGAATATGCATTTGGTGCATCAACACCAATTGAAAATGATAAATATTTAAATTCATCACTTTCTCTTTCACCTCCACAAGAAACTATACAAATTATTTTATCTAGAATTAAACAATTTTCAAATAAAAATAATGATGATGATTATAAATTAGCTTTTATTAGTAATATTTCTTCTTATATGGATCTTTTAGATATGAATAATATTTCTAATTATTTACTTCCTAGTTTTTCTACTATTATTGATGATAATTATAAAATTAGATTAAAATTTTTAAAAGTTCATTTAGAAGTTATTAATTTTTTAGGGAATAAAGGAGAAGAAGGTTATAAATGTATTGTTAATAATTGTCTTAATTTAATAAATGAATTATTTAGTAAAAATTCTTTTGAAAGTATTGAAATGGCTAAAATTTTATATGAAAATTATAATCAAATTGGTATACGTTTAAAAACTGATGATTTAATTAAATTTGTATTAACTAAAATTATTTCTATTACTAATTTTGATAGTGATAAAAGAGAAGATTTAGATAATTTAATTTTGATTATTAAAACTATGGGAGAATTATCTGGAAAATTTGGAATATATAATGAAAATTTTTTAGTTCCTCAAATCAAAATGTTAAGTCAAAATAAACATGATATAGTAAAAATTGGAGTTTGTAGAATGTTACCAAAAATAAGTAAAAATGTATCTTTTCAATGTATTGATACAAAAATAAATCCAATAATACAATATTTTATAATAAATTGTTCTATTCAAGTAAGAATAAATGCAATAAATATTTTATGTGATATGATTGAAATATATCATGAAAGAGGATTATATGATAAAAAAATAAAAAATACATTTTATATTGAATTATTTAAAGAATTAATATATGATAATTCAAAAGAAATTCATTATGCAGTTTTTAATATATTAGGTAAATTTATTTCATTATTAGAAATAGATGAAGTTGATAATTCATATTTAAAAATTTTTACATCTACAATAGATCAATATTATTTTAATAAACAAGGAAATAATAATAATAATAATAATGAAATAATAATTCCAGCAGCAACAAATTTTCCTGCTTTATTATATAGATATGGAAAAGATTCTTGGAATTCATTAAAAAAATGTTATATAAATTTATCAAATGAAAATAATCCTAAAGTATTAAGTAGTTTAATTTCATCTTTTCATGAAATTATTAATATTTTAGGAGATGAAATAACAAGAAATGATTTAATTTCAATTTATAAAGAAAAATTTTTAGAAGCGGCTACAGCGTCAGTTAGATTTAAAGCAAAAGATAATTTAATTAATGTTTTACAAAATATGAATCTTGAAGATAGAAAACCTTTTTTTAATGAATATAAAGATTATTTTGGTATTAATGATTTAGATAATTTAAATAATATTAATTTTAATAAGATAAAATTTAATAATTTTGAATGGAGAAAAAAAATTGAAGAATGTCAAATTATTCATACATTTTATAAATTATTTGATAATGATATTATTGAAAATAAAATTACTCCTTATTTAATTTCATTTTGTTTAGATGATTTTTATAAAGTAAGAAAAAAAACATCTAGATATTGTTCTGATATATTAATTTATTTATTTGAATTAAATGAGGAAAAATTTTTACCAATTATTAAAAAAGTTATTGAATGTTTTGCTTATTCAATTTCTTATAATATGAGAATTGAATTTACAAAATTATTTGAATTTTTAACAAAAAGTCAAAGATTATATATGGAAATTTTAAAAAATATAATTTTTATTGTATCATATGATAAAATTGCAAATACAAGAATTGCAATTAGTAAAGTTATATATAATATAATTACAAAAAAAGAACATTTTACAAAAAATTATTTATTATATGATGATATTTTTCTTAATATAATTAATAGATTGTTAAATGATAAATGTTTAAGTGTAAGAAATAAATTAAATTTAATAAAAGAAAAAATACAAAATAAATTAAAAGATAATAAAATTGAAAATAAAGAAAATGATAAAGAATTTTATTATATATTTAATAATAATATGATGTATCTTAATGAAAAATATGGTTTAAGTTTGCCAACAGAAGTTTTAAGAAAAAAACCAAAAGAAGATATATCAAATGATTATTTAAAAGTCGAAATAGAGTCTTATTTATAATAAAATAATTTATTTAAACCCAAAAAAAAAAAAAAAAAAAAAAAAAAAATTATTTAAAAAAAAAAATTAATTAATTTTTAAAATTAAATAAAAAAAAAAAAAATTTAAATCAATAATATCTTCCTCATAAATTTTAAAGTATATAGAAATTTATTTATTAATTCCCAATTAAAAATTAAAAAAACTTAATGTTCATGATGAGCAACAGCTTCTTGTAATTCATTTCTTTTTCTTATAGCTCTTCTATGAGTACCTAAACATTTTTTAGCTAATTTATAAGCTTTTTTTTGAGCACTTTGTTTAGATTGTCTTAACATTTCAATAATTTTTCTTTCATAAGGAGCATGACCTGTAATTTCATGAATAACTTTTCTAACTACTGATAATCTTTTTCTTGGTCTTTTTATTTCTTGTCTTGATGGAACTTCAATTTTAGTTACAATATGTCCTTTGTTTAATCCCATTGCTAATCCCTTTGCCATTTTTTTTTATTTAAATGAATTTTATTTTGTTTTTTTTTATTTATATTA
>Ga0256407_10006082_pt1 | contig 18877 bp, 19 predicted proteins | sample RumenRJG_04DNA_FD_193489 | JGI IMG/M metagenome (GOLD analysis project Ga0256407, IMG submission 193489) | Bovine rumen microbial communities from Lethbridge, Alberta, Canada - RJG_04 | ecosystem: Host-associated > Mammals > Digestive system > Stomach > Rumen | place: Canada: Alberta... | reverse complement strand
ATAAGAATGGTCCTTAATCCTTCTAAATAAAAGCAATCTAAACAAGTTTGATATCTTGTTAATAAATATCCTTAACCGAGGGACTCTCGGGGATAGCCCATTGATACTGAATTCATTAGAGTTCTTGAGTGGGAAGCCCCCATCTTCTATGAGTGGGGGAGGTCACTTGAAAAATCATATAACTACAATGATTTCAAAGCTTTATTAGCTGATCGTAAATTATCATTCAAAGCCACAAAAGCTACCGCTGAAATTGATAAAGATGGCGATAAATCCACTATTAACTACACTTATAAAGATGGTGAATGGAAATACAAGAGCACCATTCTTTCTGCCGAAGTTGAACTCACTGAAACATTAGATGTTGTTACTGATGCTAAGGCTTGTGAACTTTCCGCTGCTTTAGTGGATAAAAATGTAGATGAGTTATTCAAATTTTATGCCAAGGGCGATGCTTATCGTATTACCGCTGAATACAAAACAGATAAGGAACAAATCAAATTAGAATATAAGTATGGTGCTGATGGTTTGGTTACTTATAGATATAACAAAAACACAGATTTAAGTAGCGTTACAACAACTGAAAAGAAAATCAACTATACTTATTCTGAATAAGATTTAAGTAGTTTAGTTAAATCTGCAATTGAATCAATTATAAAGGTTGGCTTACGGTCAGCCTTTTTAAATTCTTCTAAAGTGGTTTCCCCGCTTAATACAGCAACTGTATCTACACCAGCGTTAAGACCAGCGACAATGTCGGTATAATAACGGTCTCCAACCATCATGGTTTCTTCCTTAGTAACACCAAACTTTTCCATGACTTGATAAATCATTGTTGGTTCTGGTTTTCCTAGGAAAATAGGTGCTTTATCAGTGCACATCTCAATCCATTTGCAAAGTCCACCACAATCTGGGATATAGAATCCATCTTCGATTGGGCAGCGATAATCCATATTAGTGGCAATGAATTTGCTACCTTTTTGAATATATAAACATGCGGTCTTTAATTCGTCATAAACTAATTCGGTATCAAATGACGCTAAGACGACATCAGGTATTTCTTCTTGATAAGTTTCAATAAGTTGGAAATGTTTCTTTAATTCCTCTTTAAATGATTTCACGCCTAACACATAAAGAGTTTTAACTTGTTGATCTTTTAGATACTTAATTGTGGTATCGATAGATGAATAGAAATTATCTTCATTACAGTCGATACCCATCCTTTTGATTTTATCAACGTAGAACGCTAAGGAGTGGGAAGAATTGTTAGTCAAAAAAACAAACGATATTTCGTTTTGTTTAAAATATTCGAATGTTTCTTTTGCGCCTTTAAATAAACGCTCACCGAGATAGACGGTGCCGTCCATGTCAAGGCATATAAGCTTTTTCATTTATGAATCAACTATTTCTTAGCGATTTTGCCTTTATTAGCACCTTTGGAGTTGTGCTTTAAAATTGCACGACCAGTGTTTTCTGCTCTTTCTTTAGCATAGGCTTCACCTTCGGCTTTTGTGGCGAATGTCTTAATGACTTTGTCACTACCGGTGATGAAGAGTTGCCATTTGCCATCTTCTCTCTTCGAGAGGTGGTATGAAGCGTTAGCGCTTGGAGCGGCTTTCTTTGGTTCAGGCTTCTTTGGAGCTGGCTTTTTAGCTGGTTCAGCTTTCTTTGGAGCTGGTTTAGCAGCAGGCTTTTTAGCTGGTGCTGGTTTCTTTGGTGCTGGCTTGGCAGCTGGTTTTTTTGCTGGCATGATAATATTTCCCCTTATTTATATTAATTATAGAAATAAAGTTTCATTATTGTCAAAAAAGTATCAATCACAAGGGAAGATGACACCGATTTGCCTTCTGATTTCATCCATTAATTCCATAACATCCATGGATGAATTTAAAGAGACTAGTTCATTAGGTTTTTCATTTTTGATATATTCAGCGACCACTCTAAACTGGGTTGCAAATTTCTTTTTCTTGTCTCTAAAGATTTCTTTACCTTCTTTAGTTTTTAAGACGGCTTTACTAGCCATATGGAATAAAGGAACTTTAATAATGCCTTTTTCACCTTTGATAATACAGTGCTCGCCCACTAAAGCATTGATCTGACTACTAACGTGGGCTTTAAAACCATCATATTCAAATATTGAATCATTGAATAAATCAATACCGTTATATAGTTTGCCTTTCGCGGTAATAGCTTTTGGTTTGCCAAATAACTCATACACGTATCTAACGGAATAGACACCTAAGTCAAGAAGCGCACCACCATATCTAGATGGATTGATATATCTACCTTTAGCTTTGTTATAACCAAATATTGGCATATTGAAAATGCAATCAACAGAAAGGATTTTTCCAATTCTTTCTTCTTTAATCCACTGCTTCACCTTATTAGCGACAGGATTAAACCAAGTCCACATCGCTTCTTTTAGAAGAGTGTTATTTTCTTCGCTTAATTTAATTAATTCTTTGAGTTCTTTTGTGTTGCCAGTAATAGGTTTTTCACATAAGACTGGTTTATGGTTTTCTAAGCACAATTTGCAAAATGAAAAGTGCGTTTCATTAGTAGTCGCAATATAGACACCATCTACACGAGGATCATTTATTGCTTCTAACGCACTTTCATAAACTGTGGAATGATAAATTTTAGCGAATTTTTCCGCTTTAGCTTTGGTGCGATTGAAAACAGAGACAATTTGATGACCAGGATTAGTCACTAATTCTTTAGCGACTTTCTTAGCAATTTGACCAGTTCCAATAAAACACCAATTAAATGCCATAACTTTCTCTAAAAATAATTATCGTTTGAAAGAGCATTTAAATCAAATAATTATTCGGCGCTGTGTATTCCAGAATTGTACACTTGCTCAGGAATATATGTTCCACCAGTTGTCCCGATTGAGAAACTGTATGATGAGATAGCGTCTTTAACTGTTTCATCCGCATCTAAATAATAGGCATATAAAATGCAGCTTGTTTCTAATTCGTAAGCATCAAACTCATCAAAAGAGATAGTTTTTCCTTCTTCGTCTTTGAAAGAGAAAACGTCGTTTTCGACCGTTGCATTTGTTGAGTTATTGTGAAAGCTAAAAGTAAAATATACCTTTTCTTTGTTTTCTTTCGGCAGTTTGTAATCAAAATAAAAGCGTTCGTTGCTTTCATCAAGGCCTGCTTTAAAGATTAGGGAACCGAAAGTGTATTCTTTACCTAATGAGTAAACTTTTTGTTTTGCTTCTCTATCCACACAGCCAGTTAGAACAATCATGGCACCAATAATAGTAGCCGAAATAAAACGAAACTTATTCATAAGAACCTCCTATAGAGATATGGTAGCGATTACAACAAATCCTATATAATCACTCACATCAAAATATCTAGGATCTGGGGTACCTTTCAAACCGTTACACAGACATTTAATTATTTTTTTATTAAGATTTATCCTTAACAAAATCAATACAATGTTATGATAGTGTCAAAATATTTTTTTGTCAAATTTATCACTTAAGGCTTTTAGATAATTAAAAGGTAAGCCACTGACTTACCTCTTAACTATTTACTTATTGTGTTGTCCTTCAACGCATTCAACAGCTTTTGCTTCCACTGGGACAGCAGCTTTATATCTTTCTAAGAATTTATTGAAGCCCTTGACTTCTTCTTTAGAAGCAATAGCAACATCTTCTTTAGCGTTAGCGAAAATCTTATTTTGTAAATAATCTTCTAAGGTTTCGCCTTTTCCTTTTTCTAACATATAAGCGGCTAATAAGGCTTCACCATATGGACCACCTTCACCAGCACTACTTAACGTAGCAACTGGAGCATCTAAAGCAGCACTTAATGCTTTAGCGCCAACCACTGGTGTTTTAAAGAAACCACCATGGCCGTATATTTTATTAACTTCAACGCCTTGTTTCTTTAAGATATCAACACCGATTCTTAAGACTGCAAGAACGGCTAAGATATGAGATTTCATGAAGTTGGCTAATGACATCTTAGCGTCTGGTTCTCTCACGAATAATGGTCTACCTTCTTGAACACCAACTGCGGCTTCACCAGAGAAGTAGTTAAATGAGACAAGACCACCAGCATCTGGTTCACCTTCAAGAGATTTATTGAATAATCTCACGAATAATTCACCACGTTGGATGGAACCACCCGCTAAAACGATTGCTTGATGTAATAATTCAACCCAAGCGTTAATATCAGTTGTACAATTATTCGCATGAACAAGAACAGCTGGATAGCCACTAGGGGAAGCGATAACATCGATTTCTTTATTCATGGCAATGCTCTTATCAGTAACAAGAGTAATATTGCCAGATGTACCTAATGAGGAGTTACCATAACCCACTCTAACTGAGTTAGTGGCAATCATACCTGTACCCATATCGCCTTCTGGTGGGCAGAATGGGATACCTGGTTGCAAAACACCAGATGGGTCGATTAATTTAGCGCCTTCTTTTGTTAAGTAGCCAGCGTTTTGTCCCGCTAACATACACTTTGGTAAGATGTCTAAGATTCTCCAATCAACTTTGTCTTTAATGACTTCGTTGAATTTAGAAACCATCTTAGCGTCGTAATCTTTGGTGCTTGGGTCTAATGGAAACATACCAGAAGCATCGTTCGCACCAATGACTTTTTCACCAGTTAATAAATAATGGAAGTAGCCTGCTAAGGTTGTAGCAAAGACGATGTCTTTAACTCCTTTTTCACCATTAAGCATAGCTTGATAAATGTGAGAGACACTCCAACGTTGTGGGACGTTGAAATTGAATAATTTAGATAATTGATTTTGCGCTTGTGGGCAAATGGTATTTTTCCATGTACGGAATTCTGCGAGTTGGTTACCATTCTTATCAAAAACAAGATAACCGTGCATCATACCAGAAATACCAATCGCACCGACTTTCGCTAATGGGCGACGATATTTAGTTTCGAATTTTTGTTTTAATCCAGCATAGCAATCCGCTAAACCGATTTTGGCTTGTTCTAAAGTGTAGATCCAAATGCCGTTTTTTAAAGTTGATTCCCAAGCATATTCATTTGATGCGATGATTTCATGATTTTCATCAAGCATGACAGCTTTAATATTGGTAGAACCGAATTCAATACCAATGACACATTTTTCTAAAATCATATTGAGCCTCCATGATTATATATGAAATGATTCACCTTCTTTATACAAGAACGGCAATATTTAATATATGACAAAACACAAATCTATATCAGTTATTGTTGCGATTTTTACATGCTGAGGATTGACTTCAAATCCTTGATAGACAAAGATTTGATGGAAGAGTCATTATCACTGATGACTTTATCAACAAGTTCTTTCTTCTCATTTTGAAGATTAACGACTTTCTCTTCGATACTATTTTCAGCGATGAGTTTAATGACTTCCACTGTTCTAGTCTGACCAATACGGTGGGCTCTATCGCTTGCTTGAGATTCTGCGGAATAGTTCCACCAGGGATCAAGATGGATGACCACATCAGCGCCCACTAAATTGAGACCCGTACCGCCTGCTTTTAAGGAAATAAGCACAATCTTATAATCCTCATCTTTATTGAAATCATTACAGATTCTAAGTCTTTCTCTAGCGGATGTATCACCAGTAATCATGTAATACTTGATGCCCATCTTTTCAATTTCATCCTTAACAATGTTAAGAGCGCTAACGAATTGCGAGAAGATTAAGAATCTATGTCCTTCTTGCATCTTATCTTTGATAATATCTTTTAAAGCGGTAATCTTTCCTGATTCACCGGTGAAGTTATCAACAAATGTTGAAGGATCAACACATATTTGTCTAAGTCTAGTAATGATAGATAAGACTTCCATAATCTTAGAACCACCATCGGATGATTTGAGTTGTTCTTTGGCTTGTAAACGGAAAGCATCGTAAAGCTTTCTTTGCTCTTGGCTCATTTCAGTGGTAATGATGACTTCATATTTTTCTGGTAAGTCTTTTAATACATCTTCTTTTCTTCTTCTTAAGATGAATGGAGCGACTTTGTCTCTCACGATTTCATAGTATTCTTCATTATGTTCATAAGAATCTTTGAAATCTTCATAATCTAGAAGATAATGAGGCATTAAGAAATCAAATATTGACCATAAGTCATAGATATTATTTTCAATTGGTGTACCAGTTAAGGCAATTGTGTGTAAAGCGTTAATTTGTTTAACCGCGCCTGTCTTCTTCGCATGCATATTTTTAATGAACTGCGCTTCATCAAGGATACACATATCAAAGGTAATATCAATTAAGTTTTCAAATTCATTTCTTAAGGAATCATAAGAGATGAAATAGACACCAAATTTATCGTTCTTGATTTTCTTAATAATCTTTTTACGTTCTTCCACTGTACCGATAATAGCGTAGACTGGAATGTCACTAGCGAATTTATTAAATTCACTGACCCAGTTAAACACTAAGGATTTAGGGGAAACGATTAAGATTGGTTTATCTTGTTTAATGGAATTAATAAAGGCGATTGTTTCAATGGTTTTACCTAAGCCCATATCATCAGCGAGGATGCCGCCTAATGAGTATTTATATAAAACATTAAGCCATTTAACGCCATCGACTTGGTAGCTTCTAAGTTCACCGTTAATCTTAGGAATCTCAATATTAGAATTAGAGAAATTCTTTAATTCATTGAAGACGTCATCTAAATAGCTATCCATTGATAAGAAACTATTGTCCTTACCATAGGCTTTGAAAGCATAGTATAAAGGAAGTTCTTTCTTACTATGTAATGAGTTTTCACTAATTAAGTCTAAGTCTTTAGCGAGACTATAGAACTCTTTTGTGTCATCACTCATTAAGTTGATGAAGTTATCACCAATCTTGACGAACTTCTTCTTTCTCTTTAAGCCAATTAAGATTGTCTTTAGTTCTTCATCACTATAAATGGAACCATCCACTAAGACTTCAAGCATTGAGCCATCTTTCTTAATAGTGATATTAGGAGAAGTAAATGAACTTGTCTTTCTAGAATCTAAGTCCTTAGAGAAATAGATTTCTGCGACTTTTTGCAAGTTTTCTAAAGTGCTATTTAAGAAGTCCCAGACTTGACCACCATCGCTTAGAACGTGATCAAAGAAGCCATAGCTAGATAAGATTTCTTGATAATGTTTAACTTGCGAAACTTCATAGAAGTTCTTAATATCTCTAGCGTCAATTTCTTGCTCATTTTTAAAATATCTAGTCTTTTCATAGACATTATCTTTTTCGTAATCAAAGTAGGCTTTAATCACTAAGGCGGATTCGTTGAGTTCTTCTTTGATTCTGTCAGCGATTTCGAAGAAATCAGGATATTTTTCAAAGAAAGAATATTTGAAATTATCAAAATTGTTTTGAATTGTGCTTAATGGATAACTTCTTGCAGAATCAATGAGGCTATTGATATAAGTATTGTTAGTTAATGGTTTAATGTCGTTCGCGGATTTGCAGTAATAATAATTTCTTGTTAAAGGAATATAACCTTTGATAATACCTTCTGGAATTAAGGAATAATTATCATTAACGCGAATCTTAATGTCCATCACTTCTTCACTAACGTGATAGACTTCATTGTTGATATATAAGTAATCACCCTTTAAAGCATTTAATAATTCATCAAAGAAAATGAGAGATTTATCGTTACTTAAATCAATGAAGAAATCAGGATTATATTTCTCTAAAATCTTAATGATTCTTTGGCTTGTTTCATCAAAAGAAGACAACGCGTGCACTAGTGTAAGGTCTTTACCATATCTAAATTCTTCTTCGTTAATGAATCTCGCTAGGAAGCGGTCAATGGAGGCAATTTTATATTCTCTACCTTTAGCGATTGTAAGATTCACACTATAAGAGAATCTTGTATCTTCTAAATAAACTTTGATTCTTGCTTTTGTGGATGCATTAGCGATTTCTTCTTTTCTAATTTCTTTAAAGACTTCACCAATCTCTAAATCAAAAGCGCTTTGTTGTTCTCTTCTATCAACATCAGATATTTCAAAGGCAAACTTTGTGGAGACTTCTTTAATTTGTTCATATTCATCTTTTAAGAGCTTGCTCGCTAAGATGGAGAAGTGTCTACAAGGTTCTTTTTCTCTACAGATTTGACATGTATAGTTAAGTCTACCTTTATAATCTAAAACAAATTCAAGAATTTGAATGCGGTTTATCTTAGTAAATAATTGAATATAGAAATAAGGATGATTAGCCTCATCATAATCAATGCCATATTTATAAGAGAAGTAGGCGAAAAGTTCTAAATCCTCAGGAGTTAGCTTTTCTAAACGATAATGTTCTAATAATTCCACGACGTTCATTTTTAACGCATCCTACTCTTCTTTGGTCTTCTGATATTTTGATCCACTAGTTCACCAATAAAGGCACCATTTGGAATCTTTTTACTCAATTCAATTGATAAGCGAATTGTTCTTTCGTCAATATATTCATGTTGCAACGCAACACCAGCGAGAAGTTCCGCGACTAATGGATAGTCTTCTTCTTTTAAACTATTGATATTAGCGTGAACAATTTGAATATATCTACTTTTATCATTGCTATAAGGTGCAACTTTTAAGAAATACTCCAAAGGAATTTGTTTAATCTTGTTATCATCAAGTGGTAATTCATCAAATAACAATAAATAGATACTTAAACGATTCTTCGCTGGGGAAGAGAATAAGTCTTGCATATAGTATCTATGATTCATTTGGAATAAATAACAATCTTTAAGCGCGGCTATTTGCTCGATTGTTAAGTCTTGATATTTGATATATTCCATCATCACTTGGCTCGCTAATCTTTCTTCACTGAAGTTCTCTTCAGCGTGCTTAAGAAGCTCCACTAAAGCATCACAGTTAGGGGCAATTAGTATGTTATATAAATTAGCTTTTCTAGTAACACTCTTTCTCTTTTCTAATTCATCTCTTAAAACTTCATAATTATTTTTAGCCTCAGTGAGCATGGTTTTAACATTCTCATCTGCGTTTTCCATAATCTTTTGGAAGTTCTCAACATTATGTTGATTAAAGAATAATGGAGATAGAATATCGTTAATCACACGGGCTTTATATTGACCGCGTTGATAATACGCTAAAAGTTCATTAATAAATGTAGTCGCAGCTTCTAAACCTTTAATTTGATAAGAAATCTTACTAATAAGTGGAAGATTATCTCCACCTCTTAAGTAGAGGTATCTTTCTAATAAATCTTTAAATGTTTTTTCATTAGAGTTAATTGAGGCCACCACTTTTTCGCCTTTTGGATCAATTAACTTTTTAATCATTAAGAAGGCAGCGTATAAATGCTTACAAGGTTCACTGACTGGACAAGAGCAAGATAAGGTCACAAATGAATTTGTGTCAATTGATATTCTAAAAGAATATTCCTTTTGGCCCATGATTGTGCCATAGCATTCATTTTCACTTAGGTGCATATTCTTAATTGCACCATCTAAATAGTCGTTAGCCTTTATTTTTGTATTCGCATCAAATAAGCCTTCAAATAAGCCTAAAGAAACAAACTTAGAAAGGGAAATGTTTTCCGCGACCGATAATAGAGGGTGAGATAAAACGATGTTTTTCACATTTCTATCATCAGCAAAAAAGACACGCCCGATGTCGTTTGGTTCTCTTTTAAGTAAAATTCCATATCCTAGCGAAACGTGCTTAAGGATTAGATAACGAACTGCCATACCTAACCCTTATTATAACAAAACATCAAAAAACTGAATATAAATTCTTCACCAATTTCAAATTTGTTCTATAATGGTTCGGGTTATGAAAAACACTAACACTATTAAACGCATTACAAAAAACGCCATCATGCTTGCAATGCTTTGTGTGATAGGCATGTTCTCAATCCCATTAGGGGATAATATTAAAGTCTCATTACAACTATTGATGGTCTTCATCATTGGTTTAACTGTTTCTACTTTTTATGATGGCATTATCATTACTGGATTATATTTATTAATCGGTTTATTCATCCCCGTCTACGCTGGTTTTAATGCTGGTGTTACTCCAACATTTGGCTTTGTAATCTCATTCGTGGTTATTACACCTATCTTATATTTCTTAAATAAATTACCAATTAAGAACCAATTCTTAAGAATGTCTATCGCGTGTGTAGTTTCCTTAATTATTTGTTATTTTATTGGCGCTTTATTCTTAGCATTGTATTTACATTTTGATATACAAAAAGCACTACTTATTGCAGTAGTGCCTTATATACCTTTTGATATAGCGAAAATAATCATCGCTGTATTAGTGGTTTCACTTCTTCCAAAGAAGTTGGTTGAATAATTATTTCTTACGGGCTAATAAGCCTTTTATTAACGCAACAACAGAAACAATAATTGGTGTGAACACCACGATTAGGGTGGCGATATTTACGCTAGCGGCAAATGCAACTGGTAAGATGCCAAAGCCTGCATTACTTGGACCATCTAAATTTGTGCCTAAGCCAACAAAATAGAGGATAGCCACTAAAACAGAAACCGCTAAACCAACAATCGCTAATGGAAGTAAAAACGCTTTCTTGTTTTCTTCTTTAAGTTCGTTATAGTAGAATTCCCAAACCACTAAAAATAAGCAGTTAATGAAATATACAAGGATTAAAGCGATTGAGAAGAATAAATATCCATTAGCAAAATCTTGAATAAATAAGCCAATTGTGAAAGCAGCGAAAGAATAAATAGCAATTAACATCCAGAATGACATAAATGTGCAATATAAACCTCTGGCTTTCTTCACTAATGGTCCTCTATTAGGAACAGTATATGGAAGTTTTTCTTGTAGCTTCTTTGGATAAATAAGGGCAAATATGCCTAATGCCACATAGATTAATGAATAAAGGATGGAATCAAGTGGATACCATGGAGAAGGTGAACCTTCCACTAGTGAATGAATTTTACCAATTGCTAACATTACAATGATGGCCACTAAGTTAGCCGCCGCAAATGCAAGTAAGGCAATCGCGTTTTTCTTAAGAGATTTAGCCCTTCTTTCATCACTAGCGTTTCTAAATAAACCATGGCATAAAAGCAATGCCCAGATAGACATAAAGCAAGAGAAGAATAAAGGCAGTGATCTAGTTGCGTCTCTTAAAGCCGCGTCCATAGAACCACTAACAATTGAGCCAATACAATCAGCGAATGCATACAATGCATTGAAGAATGTAAAAGCGGAAAATACGAAGAATAAGATTAGAACAAGAGAGACAACTAACGATTGTCTTTTTTGATTTGAATCAAATGTGGAAAGTATAAAACTATCTTTGCTAAAAAACTTTTTCATTAGAATTTCACCCATTTAACAAAATCGTTAGATGTCCTTTCGTTTAAATATAAATGTTCTAAATCGAACTTACCTTCGATATTGTTTTCTTCATCGGTGATAGTCACTAATGAAGCACCAATTAGATCAAAGTTTTCGTTAATACCAACGGAGGCTAAGCCTTCTTTCATTGCTGGGTCTTCACTATTAACATCGACATGAGCGTAATATAACTCGATGCCTGTCTTAACACCTAAACCGACGACTAAATCGTCCCATTTAACAGTCCAGTCAACATTATGAGCATGGCCCATGAATGCGCCTTTAAGGTTGTGTTGTTTAGCTTCGTCTAAGAAATCAGAAGCGTATTCTTCGTTACCGTTATCTGCAAATTCTTCCAATTTGAAGAACTTGTTTTTGTATTCAGAACGCTTTTCATAAAGCTTTAGATTTTCATCTTGTGGAATGTGGTAATAAGCAATACCTGGAACAGCTTCGCCAACAGCGGCGTGCTCTTTTAACCACCACTGTGTTTGATCTTTACGAATGTAATCGTAATCTCTGAATGGTGAGATGCTTGTTTCGGAGAAAGAAGCACCACTATCTAAGTTAGAGATTTGCCATTTAACTTCAGATTCTTTACCACCATCTTCGGTTAAATTAATAATAAAGTTACTTCTACCATATAGATCATCATTTGGTTCATAGTAGATGGAATTCTTAGCTTTAGCAAATCTATCTCCTAACCAATTTGGATTATATAGGCCATGTCTATCATGGTTACCCCAAATAGAGGCATATTTGAATCCATATTCTTCGGATTTTGCTTCGAAGTATTTAATAAAGTTATCAACATGGTATGCATTAGAAAGCATGAACATGTCACCAGTAAGTTCCACTAAGTCAATCTTAGCGTCATTACCTTGTTGTTCTTTGATGTGCCTATCGGCCTCTTTAATAACCTTATCTAAATAAGTTTTAGATTCATAAGTGGAAGTATTAATATTCCAGTGAATATCAGTTAATTGTAAAATGTTGAAGTTTTGATGATACTTCATTGTAAAGACATAGTCTTTGAGATTACTTTCCCACGCCTTAACTTGACCACAACTTGTTAACACAAGAGGGGCAATAAGGAGGGATAATATTCCCGTCTTTTTATTCATTGTAAAATCTCCTTTCGTAATAACTCCCAATTGTAGGGACTAAGCCCTTAATACGTTGCAATTATAACAATAACAATTTCTTAATTAAACCAAAGTGACCGGTATGAGATACAAAACAAAAAAACTGTCAAACTAATTACCGTATTTGACAGTTTCTAAGAAACTCATGTTTTTGAACTTGAATGTCCAGTTATGTGGGCCCACTGTTCCAGGGTGGTTAATTCTAGCTTTATCATCTAATTTTATTAAGTCTTGGACTGGGAAAATAGTGATAAGACTTGTCATATTCCATATTTCTTTAAATAAGGAACCATATAAGTCTTTAGTGCCTTTATATTCTTTTCTTAAAATATCTTTATGTTCCTTATCTAAGGATTTAAGCCAACCATATAATGTTTGGTTATCATGAGTACCTGGATAAAGGATGATATTGTTATTTTCTTCAAGTTGTTCGAAGGCTACGAACTGAATAACTCTCATACCTGGAAGTTTATAGTAATCTCTTAATTCATGAACACTATCGAAGAGGAGACCAAGGTCTTCCGCGATAATCTTTATATTAGGATATTGATTAAATAAATTATCAAAGAAATCATGACGTGGACCAATCTTCCATTCCCCACGTCTAGCGTTTTCATCTCCCGCTGGGATAACACAATATGTGTCAAAAGCACGGAAATGATCTAAACGAAGGATGTCCGCTCGACTGGCTAAGCAAGCAATACGATTAATTAAGAACTTATAGTTGTTCTCTTTCATCTTATCAAAGTTATAGATTGGTGTACCCCATAATTGGCCATCATCAGAGAAGGCGTCAGGAGGACAGCCAGAAACAACTGTTGGATTATAGTGTTCATCCATCATGAACTCATCTTTATTTAAATAACAATCCACACTATCGAGGCCAACATAGAATGGGCAGTCCGCGATAATCTTCACACCATTCTTATTCGCATATTTTTTAATATCATTCCATTGATTTAAGGCAATAAACTGACACCAAATATGGAAGTTAATTTCATCTTGTGCGAAGCTTGGAATCTTCTTAATAATCCATTCATTCCAAGGTTTGTTATCGTTGATGCTTTTAAGCACTAAATATTTAGCGTATTCATTCACCCATGGGTTTTCTTTAATAAATTTTTTGAGTGAAATTTTAGAGTTTTTATATGCACGTCTTAAGTATTTTTCTTTAAACGCTAAAACATCTTGATAGTCAACTCTACCCGCCTCAGCGTGATGTTTTGGGGCTTTATCTAATAAGCCTTGTTCCACTAATTTGTCCAAAGAAATGTAACGAATATCAAAGGCTTCTGAACACACTGTGATGTATGGTGAATTAGCGGGACCAATTGGATTAAGTGGTAAGATTTGCCAGTAATGATATTTATGATTTTTTAACCAATCAATAAAAGCAAAGGCATAGTGAGAAAAGTCACCTATTCCATGGTTACCTGGTAATGAGAATACTGGAAGTAAGACACCGACATTTCTTTTTTTCATAGAAATTAGTCTACCCTTTTCTAAGAAAAGAAAAAAGGGGTAACTGCTTGCTTACAAACTTTTGGGCTATATAATAGAGGTATGCAAACAGTCAAACTATATGTCGCTGATACGGATTTAGGTAAGAAACATTTCCGTTTTCTTTTAGAAAATGTTTCCGTTGGTCAAAAAGAAAAAGCTTTGAGATATGCGAATGAAATTGATCAAATAAGGTCACTACTTTCTTCATATTTGAAGAATCAATTATCTAGAGAAGAGTTGCTTAAAAATGAAAATGGTAAACCATATTTCGCTAATGGACCATATTTTAATATTTCTCATTCTGGTAAATACGTTTTGATGGCTGTTTCCACTGCTGAAATCGGTGTGGATATTGAAGAAATCAAAAACAAAGACATGTCTTCACTAGTAAGAATCTTCAACGAAGCGGAAGCTAAAATGATTAAAGAGCACAGTGACTTCTACTATTTATGGTGTGCTAAAGAAAGTTTGATTAAATGTATGGGTTTAACTGTTGGTAAGGTTAGAGAAATACCAGCCTTACCACTTAACGGATTAAAAACATATAAAGGTAAAGACTACCAATGTAAGTCATTTATCTATGATAAACATATCGTATCTATTACAAGAGAGGGAAATGAAGAATACGAAATTGATATCAAAAAGGTCAATAAGTTGCCATATTTGATGAAGTAATAGTTCTCTTTGCGTTGCAAAAAAGGCAATTAAAGTTTATTCTTTCTATATCGCTATGAATGCTTTACAAGAAAAACAATTAAACATTTTGAAATACTTCATAAAAGTTTGTGAAAAGCACAATCTGCAATATTTCTTAGTGGGCGGTTCCACTCTTGGTGCTATTAGACATAAAGGCTTCATCCCTTGGGATGATGATATCGATGTCGGTATGCCAAGAAAAGACTATGATAAGTTCGTTGAACTTCAATCAGAGTTTGAAGGTACACCATATTTTATTCAAACGTTCAAAACTGATCCTTGCTACATCTATAACTATGGCAAGTTAAGAGACTCATCCACTACCTTCATTGAAAACACATTTAAACAACATCGTATTAATCATGGTGTGTGGATTGATATCTTCCCAATTGATGGTTTCTCTAAAGAAATCAAACCAAGAGAAACATTTAAAAAGAAAATCAACCACATCTGGTGGCAGGTCTATTTAAGCTATTTACCAGCGCTTAGGAGAAAAGTTCACGCTAGAACATTCTTCAAAGACATAGCCCTTAATATTGTCGCTGGTCTTTTCTACGTCTTTGATATTGCTCACTGGCGTAATAAGCACGTTGAAAAGTTAGTAAGAAAGATCCCATTAGAAGAATCCGTTATGGCGGGTAACTTCTTTGGTTTTAATATGAAAAGAGAGGCGATGGACTCCAATATCTTTAGAGAATTTATCAAAGTTCCATTTGAAGATATCGAAGCCTATGTCCCTAAAGACTATGACACATATTTAAGAAATCTTTATGGTGATTATATGAAGTTCCCACCAGCGGATAAACAAGTTGGTCACCACTACAACTCTGGACTTTCTTTAGAACAGGGATATGAAGATTACTTAAAAGAACATAAAATATAGTAAAGGAGTTATCCAATATGAATATTGCTCTTATTCTTGCCGCAGGAAGCGGTACTCGCATGGGTAATGCAGATAAACCAAAACAATTCCTTCCAATTTATGGAAAGCCATTAATGATTCACACCATTGAAGCTTTTGAAATCAATGATGATGTCGATAAGATTGTGATTGTCACTAACGAACAATATATCGATCAAGTTAAAGTTTGGTGCAAACAATATGACTTAAGTAAAGTAAGAGGTGTTGTAGCGGGCGGTAACTCCAGACAAATCTCTGTTTATAATGGCTTAAAAGCCGTTGAAGAATTAGTCTCTTCTCCAGATGATATTATCGTCATCCACGATGCGGCTAGACCATTAATTAGTCAAAAGATTATCAACGATAATATTGCTGTTTGTAAGAAGTTTGGTGCGGTAGACACTGTCATCAAGGCAAGTGACACAATTATTAGAAGTAAAGATAATGAAATTATTTCTGATATTCCAAATAGAAACGAATTATATCAAGGACAAACTCCTCAAACATTTAAATTCAAGATTATTAAAGATGCCCATGAAAAGGCTTTAAAAGAAGATATTCCAAATGTCACTGATGACGCGAAGTTAGTGTTATCTTTTGGCATTGATGTCCATTTAGTGGAAGGTAGCACGCAAAACTTTAAAATCACCACTTTTGATGACTTGATGATGCTTAAAGCCTTATTAAAGATTGGAAAGACTGAGGTTGTCCTTTAATGTTTAATAATATTTATAAAGTTACCTCTCCTGGTGTCATTGAGAAATTCATTGATACTGTGGAAGAAATGGACTCTAAGGTCTTAGTTAGAATAGACACTATGGCCATCTGTAAAGCGGATATTCGTTACTTTTTAGGTAACCGTGATATCAATGTTTTAAACCATAAATATCCATTAGCCCCAATTCATGAAGCGGTTGGTGAAGTGGTTAAAGATCCAACTGGTACATATAAGAAAGGCGATAAAGTTATCTTAGTGCCTAACTCATTTGATGATAAATTCTATAGTGATAACTCCAACCGTAGATGTCATAGAAAAGACTTAGGTGATAACTATTATCCTAAAGCTGTTTTTAGAAGTTCTACAGCGGATGGTTTTTTAAGAAACTACTACACGTGTAGCCCGGATTTACTAGTTAGTATGATGAATCCATTGCTCCAAGTATTGCGGTTTTCTCTGAATTATTAAGTGTCGCAACTGCGGCATTACGTAGAATAGACTTTAATGAAGTCGAAAAATTAGCGTTATTCGGTGATGGCATTATGGCCTATATCGTTTATATCATGCTTAGATATGATCATCCTGATTTAGATTTAACAGTCTTTGGTATTGATGATCATAAATTAGAATCTTTTAAGAACGCGAAAACTGCGAAGTTTGAAGAGTATAAGGGTGAGAAGTTTGACACTCTTATCGAAGCGGTTGGCGGCAAGTTCTCCGCGGATGCGATTAACAATATGATTGATTTATCAATCCCAGGCGCTGATTTAATCTTAATGGGTGTCAACGAAGAGAAGTCCCCTATTAATACCAGATTAGTGTTAGAAAAAGGCTTATCACTTAAAGGCGTTACAAGAAGCACAAAGCAAGACTTTGAACATGTCGCTAAAGCGTTAAACAATAAGAAAGTACAAGAAGCTTTATCCATTATGGTCTTATCAGAAAATAAGATTAATAATGTTGGTGATATTTATAGATGTTTTGAGGCCGATATTAATAACAAGAAAGAAATCGGTAAAAACTTAATGCATTGGTGAAACTAATGACCACAAAACAAATTGTAATTATAGCCTATGCTGCTTATTTAGTTCTTCTTTCTCTTATTACATTTATCGCTTATGGCGTAGATAAGAAGAAAGCCAAATCTGGTAAATGGAGAACTAAAGAAAAGACACTATTACTATTATCATTCTTAGGCGGTGCCTTCGGTGGTTAGCCAGCGATGTTAATCTTCCGTCATAAGACAAAAGGTGAACACTGGTACTTCACCGCGGTTAACTGGTTAGGCTTAGCGATCCATATCACCTTAATGATATTATTAATATTCGTCTTTCATTTCTAAAAGAAAAGCCCATCTATGATGGGCTATATTTATAAGTTAAGAGGTAATTATTTTTCAACAGAGATATCTTGAGATAACTCTTTTTGTTCTTCGTTAAATCTATCAGCTTTTCTGATATCTTGTTTGCTGACTTGTTGTTGATCAGCATTTTCACCCATATGCACAACGAGTTGATTGAATGGGATTTCAATGTTGTTATCATCAAACATGATTTTGATTTCACGGTTAAGATCTCTTTGAACTTGGTAAATATCATCTTCTTTACACTTGGCAACGAAGAGTAATCCAACGCCAGATTCCCCTAATTCTGTAACACCTTTATAGAATGGACCTTCTTCAATAGCAGGAATCTTTTCTTTAATCTTCGCGATGTTATCAGCGATAACCGCTTCAACTTTTTCAATTCTAACGTTATAAGAAACAGAGACATTAGCTTTTGCTAAAGAGAGCTCTTGAGTTTGGTTAATGATTGTTTTGATTTCACTATTGTTAACGATTTTAACGTTACCACCGGCATCTAATAACTTGGTTGTTCTCATACCGATTTCTTTAACTTCGCCTCTCCAACCATCGATGATAACGATATCGCCAACTTGGAATTCACCCTCAAAGACAATGAAGATACCAGCTAAGATATCGGCCACTAAGGATTGGGAACCAAGACCTATGATAAGAGCAAGTACGCCAGCACCAGTTAATGTTGCGGTAGCAGGTACGCCCCAAGCATCTAAAATAAAGAATACAGCGGTTAAAGCAATAGCCCATTTAATGAATGACACTAATAAGCGAGAGATTGTTTTACCTTTCTTACTCCTAAAGACAATCTTAGCTAAGAAATGTAAGGCAATCGCAAATGTGATGGCAAAGCCTGCAATTTGAATTGTTCTTAATGAATTTGGAATAAAGTGTTCTAGGAAATAATCGCCAAAGGCGCTGCCTGTTTTAACTTCGAAGAACATAGGTTCAATATCCCAGGCATAGTCTTTACCATTCCAATCACCGAATTCGTCTAGAACTTTGTGGTAGTTTTGGCCAAAGATTTGGCTGCTGAATACAGTAATGACAATTGTCGCTGCCACCAAAAGTGCATATAGCGACCACTTGATAATTCTGTTAATTGTTTCTTTCTTCATAATAATTACGTATTATCTAATCGTACCCGGATTGTGATTAGATAAGACTCTCCTTCCCGGGTATAATCTAACTATGCTGTGTACCTGTACTTTCATAATTACAGCTTTGACTGTTCGGTGGTAATTCAGG
>Ga0256407_10006075_pt1 | contig 18891 bp, 6 predicted proteins | sample RumenRJG_04DNA_FD_193489 | JGI IMG/M metagenome (GOLD analysis project Ga0256407, IMG submission 193489) | Bovine rumen microbial communities from Lethbridge, Alberta, Canada - RJG_04 | ecosystem: Host-associated > Mammals > Digestive system > Stomach > Rumen | place: Canada: Alberta | collected... | reverse complement strand
ATAAATTAATTTTTTTGTATTTTAATTTCTTTTAATTTATATTTAATTTATTATCTATTTTATATATAGTAATTTTTGTTTAATGATTTAAATTTTTGTATTTTATTATTTTTTACTCATTATATTATATTACTTTTAAATATTTCTCTAAAGGAAATATTTAAAATATTTTATTTTTTTAATTAAATAATTTTAAAAAAACAAAAATTAAAAAATTTAATAAAAAAATATACAAAAAAAAAAAAATAATCATTCATTATTATCATTACCATCTAAAGAATTATTATTAATACATTCAACATTTCCATTAGGTAAAATTCTTTCTTCTCTCCCATCAGCATATTTAACTTCTTTAGTTCCATCTTTTAATTCAATAATTAAATTATTATTTTCATCAATTTTCTGAATAGTCCCATCAGAAAAAAAGGTTTCTTCATAACCATTAAAATTAATAAATTTATGTGATCCATCAGGGAAAAAAATTTCTTTATTACCATCTTGAAAATGTTTTTCAATTTGTCCATTACTAAATCTAAAAACTTGAAGTCCATTATTAAAATTAGTATGAACTGTTTTTGCTTCAAAAAAATAATAAACACTTTTTCCATCTGGAAAAATTTGTTTTAAATCTCCATTTGTAAAATAAACAATTTGATATCCATCAGGAAAAATTTCTTTTCTTACTCCACTTTGAAAAATTATTTCTCTTTTATTATTTGAATATAAATTTATTGTTTTTCCATCTTTTGATGTTGTTTTTATTATTATACTTTTATCTTTTTTATTATGATATTTTTCAGGAAATATGAAATCATATGTGTTTTGGTCTTTGTAATATTGAATTTTTTCATTTTGAGATTTTATTGTTTTTGATTTATAATTTTTGTTTTTTTCAAATTTTATATTTTGATTTAATTGATTATTATTTTTTTTATTTGGTGTTTTATTTTGAAATGAGTTTATTTTATTTTTTGGAGATGTTATTTTTGAAAATGATAATTTGTTTGATAATATATTTTCTTTATTTGGGTTTTTTATTTTTTTTTTTTGGTTTGATTGTTTTGAAATGATTGAAATATTTTTTAATTGATTTGAATTTGGAGATTCTATTTCTTCATTTGTTTTTACATTTTGACTGTTTTTTAAAATGTTATTTGTTGAACTATGTTCTGAAATATATTTATTATTATTTTGATTTAATTTCAATTCTTCAATTTGTTTTTTTAATTTCCCAATTGTTATTTTATTTTCATTTTCTTTATTTTTCATTTCTAATTGTAATTGATAAATTTGATTTTTTAAATTTTCTATTGTTTCTTTATCTTTTTTGGAGTTTTGAATTAATGTTTCATTTTGTGCTTTTAATAAATTAATTAACTTTTTCTCTTTTTCTAATTTTTTAATTTCTGTTTCTTTATATTTTTCAAATTCATTTTTTTTTAAATTAAAATGTTCTAAATCATAATTTAATTTTGATTGCATTTTTGAATATTCATTATTTAATTTTTCAATTTTTGATTTATCTTCTTTAAATTCTGGAAATTCTGTATTTAATTCATTTAATTTTTGTTCAATAATAACTTTTGTATTTTTATCAATTTCAGGATGATTATTATATTTTAATTGTTCATTAAGTTTTTTTTTCTGTTCATTAAAACCTTTTTTTTTTTCACTACTAAAATTTTTATCATTAATATCATTATTTTTCTTTTCATTTTTATTTAATTCATTTTCATAATTTTCAGTTTTGAAAACTTTTTCTTTATTTAAATCATCATTTTTACAATTTCTAATATAATTATTTTTATTATTACTTCTTCCTCTTAATTTATTATATTTTTCTTCATTCAAAAATCCATTTTCATCTAAAAAATCAGTATAATAAGTATATTTTTTATCATTTTTTGAAGGTTTAGAAATATTAATTTGTTTCTTTTTATATTCTTGCTTAATTATTTTTTTCTTTGGTGGATTTCTTATAATATCTTCTTCTTTTTCATTAGCTAAAGTTTTTTCTAATAATTCAATAAAATTAGAATTTGTAGATTTAATTGGTCTATCATCATAATTTCTTATATTTTTTGGTTGAACAAATTCAATTTTTTCTTCTTGTTTTGGACTTTTATTCATTGTATATTTTGTTGTTAATTGACGCTCTAATTCATCATTTATATGTCTTTTTGTTTCATTTTGAATATTATTATTTATATTTATAAAATTTTGAAATAACATAAATGTTTCAAATAATTGTTCTTTATCCATTGATAAATTTTTATTGTTTGGATGATTTTCTATTAATTTGTTAAATCTTTTTTGTGATTCTTTTATATTTGTTGTATCTATTATTTCTTTATTATCAATTTCAAAATTATCTTCGTTTTTTTCTTCTTTTATTACGTTTTTATATTTATTTTTTTCTTTTATTTCATTAATTTTATATTCTTCTATTTTTTGTTCTTTTTCAATTTCATTCTCTTTTTTATTTTTATCTTCTTTTATTTGTTCTCTATTCTTTTCTTCTTTTTTATTTAAGTCATCTTCTTTCTTTTCTTCTTTTTTATTTAAGTCTTTTTCTTTCTTTTCTTCTTTTTTATTTAAGTCATCTTCTTTCTTTTCTTCTTTTTTATTTAAATCATCTTCTTTCTTTTCTTCTTTTTCATTTAAATCTTCTTCTTTCTTTTCTTCATTTTTATTTAAATCTTCTTCTTTCTTTTCATCTTTTTTATTTAAGTCTTTTTCTTCCTTTTCTTCTTTCTTTTCTTTTATAATTTTTATTTCTTCATTATTATTGTTTTTCTCTTCATTCTTTTCTTTATTAATTAATTTTATATCATCATTAATTTCTAAATTATTATCTTTCTCAATATTTTGTTCTACTTTTTCAGCATTTAATGATTCATTATTTGACATTATAATTATTGGAATTTTTTTATTTTTTTCAAATATAAATAATCAAAAAAATTTATTACTATTTATTTTAATTTCAAAGAAATAAAATATATATTTTTTAAATTAAACATATTATAATTATTATAGATAAAATATTATTGAATTTTTATTTGTCTTTTTAAAATTTAATAAAAAATAATTATATTTTTAAATTTAAAATTTCTAAAGACTTTCTAATTAAAATTTAAATTTATTTTTAAATATATTAATGGACAAAACTAAAAAAGAAAATCGAATAAAAGTTAATATAAACAAATTTTATCAATTTACAATATTTAAAAAATTACAAGAACCAGAAATTAAAATAAAAAATAAAGTTAGATCGAATTCACTTATTTCAGCAATTAAAAAAAGAAAAAAAGATATTGAAAAAATAATTGATAATACAAAATTTCAAAACAATGATGAACTAATAAAATTTGAAGATTATTTAAAAAAAAACAAATATCATCTTATAAAAAGTAGAAATATTTTTCCAATAATGAAAGATGAAAGAAACAATTTCCATTTATCTCAAAATGAATTTTCATTGCAAAAAAAAAAAATAAATTATTTTAAATCATTTAGTATAGGAAAAAAAAGTAATAAAAGTTTAAATCAAACAAATATATCATTAAAAACAAATTTAAATACAACAACAGAAAAAACATCAACTATAAATAATATAGATGATACTTCAAATGTATTTGTAACAAATAATAAAGATAATTCAAATGAGCAAACAAAAATAACTACTCATTTTAAAGCTTTTGAAAAAAATATTCCTTTAAATAATAAAAATATTCATTCTTATAAAAGTAGAAATATTAGATTAAATTATAATAATATTAATTATTTACAATATAATAATCAACATAATCCTAAAAAAATATTTGATTTTAATTCTATTGATTTAACCAAAAGTAATCAAAATTTATCTAATTTTAATACTTTGCAAAATTTAGATGGAAGAAATTTATCAAATATAACTGATTCTTTTTTAAAAAGAAGAAAAAGTATTGATAGAACTATATTAGAAATAGAAAAAAAAAATTGTAATACACATCTTAAATTAAAAGAATTAATTAAAGATTGGCATTTTTTTCCAGTTGTTACTAATAGTTTTAAGAATGATATTAGTGATATAATAGATAAAACTATTGAAATTAAAAGAAATGGAAGATATGAATTAAGAAAATTACATCAGAATGAAATGTATAAAAAAATTTATCAACATTATTGGGATTATATTAAAAATAATAATAATTATCAAATATTTAGAGAGAAACAACAACAAGAAATTAAAAAACTTAATTTAAAAATTAGAGATGATTTTTTAAAAGCAGAAAAATTGAAAATAAATATCAAATATAAATACAATTTTTCTCCTTCTTTAATTAATAAAAATATTAGGAAAATAAAGTATGAATAATAATTATTTTATTTAAACTTAGTATTTGTGAATATATTTTATTTTTTTATTAAATAATTAGTAAAGGATAAATTATATAAACAATACAAAATTTTTACTTTATGTATATATAAATAATAAAAAAATAAAATCTTTAAAATTTTATAAATATGCATTTATATATATATTTTTTAATTTTTTTAAAAGAAAACTGTATTTAATTTTGGCAAATCGTTTGTTAAAAATTTTGATGCCAAAGATATTGCATCAGGTTCTTCTGAAGTATCTCTAATTTTTTCTATATATATTTGTATATAACTTAAGTAACTAGAAAGTAATTCTTTTGCATCATTTTGATATTCAATAATCCATTTAAATATTTTTATTATTTTTTTATGTATTTTTTTAAAATTACCGCTTAAAGCTTTAATTAAATATGGAATATCTTCTTGTGTAAATTTAATATTTAAATTTAAATTTTCAATTCTTTCATTAGGGAAATATTTAATTAAAAATATTAAACAAACACAACTTGTTTCTTGGACATTTATATTATCACAAGCTAATAATTTAATACATAATTTGAAATTAATGGCAATTTTTTCAATTTTAGAATTAAAGTTTTTATCATTATTTTGCATTTTTTTCTTTCCTTCATATAATTTATACATTAAACCATAATACATTTCAATAACATATTCTGTATATATACTGACATCATCTATATTATCTTTTGAAATTAAATAATTTACTTTATCTATTAATTGCAATTCTAAAATATCTTGAAATTTTGTTTCTGGAGCTTCTATTAATTTTAATATTATTTTTAATAAATTTAAATTTGAAAAATAATTTTCATTTTTCATTAATATAAAGATATAATTTATAATTCCTAATGAACGATAAAATCGAATGAAAAATGAATATTTTTCAACAATTAAACTTAGGAATAATAAACATTCCAAAGTAGTTTCTTGATTTTTTAATAAATCAAAAATAACTGGTAGAATATTTATAATAAGTGAATTAATTTGATTGGTTTTTAATTCTTCAAAAGAATTAATAGAATATAATTTTTCATCTTCTAAAAAAATAGATAATATATTGGCACAAATATTAATAGGATATCTTTTTAAATCACTACTTAATTTTTCTGTAAATAAAAGAATTTGTTTATATAATTGATGTAATAATAAATCACAATTTTGTTCGACACTAAAGGAATTTTCGCTAAAATTTAAAAATAAATTTAAACATTCATTAACTAAATCATAATTATTTAATGATAGGGATAATTCTAATATTTTAAAGGTAGTTTCTAAAAATTCTCCTTTAAATAATGAATAAGATATTTTATGATATGGTGCAATTATATTAAATGATTTTATTATCATACAAAGTTCATTTGAATTTTCTTTTATTATTTTTTCATTTGAAAAATTAGATATAAATAATTTATCCATTAATAAACAAAAATTAACCATAAAACCTTCAAAAACTTTAACATAAAAATAAAAAAGTTCTTTTTCTTTTCTTAAATTTTGCATTAATTGAAAAATTTTTTCACCATAATTTAAAATTATATCCCAATCAGTTATTATTAAAGAAAATAATAATATTATTTTTGATTTAATAACTTTATTTCCACTTTCTAATAAATTAATTAATACAGGAATAACTTCATTAATATTAATTTCTTTAACATTATTTATATTTCCAGCAAAACTAAATAATAAACAATTAACAATACATTGCTGATTTTTTTCATTTTCTTTTTCTAAAACAAAATTAATTGAATCAATTTTATTAATAAATACTTTAAATAAATTAGGTTCTAATCTAATTAAATGACTACAAGTATTTAAAGCAGAAGTTTTAATTTCTGGATTTTCACAATTTTCATTATAAATATATAATATTTTAGAAATAAAATCATCATTAGATGCAAAATATTTTTTTGATATAGTACATTTAATAGAAATATTTTCTATTGTTTTTAAAGAATAAAATTTAACTTTTTCATCAGAATGATTTAAAGCAAATAATAAAGCTAATATTGAATCTTTAGAAATATTCCATTGTGAATCAGTATTTTCATGTATTATATCTAATTCTTCTTCAATTTGAGTAGCAACAAAAAATAAATATTCACCTAAAGTTGCTATTGCTTTCCTATTTAATTCTATATTATTATCTGAAATAAAACTTATTAATATTTCAGTAAAATTATATTTTTCAAATGATGATTCAGTTGCTGTAGCATATCTTATTAAAAATCCTAAAATACTACAAACTCTTAGTTGAATAAATTCATTTCTTATATTTAAAAATTCCATAAATAAATCAATAAATTGTGAATTAATAATATAATTACTAATATCTCTTGATAAAATAATAGTTTCAAAATAATTAAGTAAATTTAATAACAAGTCATATTTTTTATGTTGATAATATATTTTAATATAATCATATATTGTTGAAATATAGTTTCCCAATTGAGAAGTATAATCACTTATAAATAATTCTTTTAATTTTTCAATTTTTAAAACAGGAGAAAATTCTATTAATTTACTATCATAATTAGGAATAATAATTGGTTCAATTATTTTATTACTAATAATTGGTTTAACTATTTTATCACTATTATGAATCATAATTGTTTGAATTTGAGGTAATTCATCTGTATTTGTTAATGACATTGCCATATCTTGAAGAGAATTATTTGTATCTCTTTTATCTTTTTTTTTTTCACTAAAATGAATTAAACTAATAGATAAAGAACATTTATTTGGGCTTTGTAATACTTGTAATTTTTTTATATCACAATCATCATCATTATTTTGTTCTGAATTTTTATTATATACATTAAATTCTTTATCTGGTGTATCTACATGATGAATATTTCCTGAGTTTGAATATCCTTCTTCTTCTTCATTTAATATGACAATAGAATTAACTTCTTTTTTTTTTGGTAATGTATTATTATTATTATTAATATTACCATTATTATTATTATTAGTATTATTTAAATTAATAGAAAAAGTTTTAGATTCAAATTTATTTCTATCAAGTTTAATTGTATTATTATGATTTAAAATAATAGAACTTGAATTAGGTCTTTTATAAGAGAAACTAGAGTTATTTTGTCTAGGAGAAATATCAGAGTCAGAAGTATTATGATTAAGAATATGATTAATATTAAATTTATTATTACTATTATTATTTGTATCTTCTAAATCCCAAAAAGGAAATTTTTCAATTTCTCCCCATCCAGGTCTTTTATTAGGATCTTTTTCTAATAAAGCATTTACAATATTTGAAAAATCAATACTATAAACTAAAAGTGGTCTTTTATCATAATTACTATTCATTATTTTTTTAACTAAAGTATTAATATCATTATCATAAAATGGAACTACTCCAGTTGCTAATTCATACATTATACATCCTAAAGAATATAAATCAGATTTAAAAGAATAAATTCCATTTTGACTCATTATTTCAGGTGCAGTGTAACATGGTGTTATTACACTTTTATTTTTTCTTATTTCTTCTATTGTCATTTCCTTTTCATTTAAAACTTTTCTAAAATCACATATTTTTATTTTTCCTAATTCATCAACTAAAATATTTTTTGGTTTTAAATTACAATGAATATAACCTTTATTATGAAGTGCTTTTAAACCTAATAAAATTTGGGTACTTATATATTTTATTACTTTTTCATAAAATTTATTTTGTTGATTTCTATTACATATTTCAAATAATGTTATTAAACAATATTCCATTTCCATATAAAAATTATTTCTATCTTCTGAACATCCAAATACTTTTACTATTGATGGACAATCTATTTCTTTCAAAATTTCATATTCTTTATTATAATCTTTATGTCTTCTCTTATTATATATTTTAACTGCTATGAATCTTAATTCATATTTTTTTCTGGTTTTAAAAACTGATATAGACTTCTCATTATTTTCACTTATTCTTTTTTTTAAATGATATGATGGTTGTCTATAAGTAAACATTTATAATTTAAATTTTAATTTTTAAAAAAAAATTAAAATAAAAAAAATAAAATAATATAATATAAAAGATTAAAAATAAAATATTAAACATAAAAAATTAAAAAATACTAATGTTAAATAATATAAACAATAATAAAAATGGGAAAACATAAGAAAAAAAATGAAGACAACTCAGGAATTTTAGAGGAAAATTTCTTCCAAGAAAAATCTAAATTTGAAATAGCAGAAGAAAAATTTAAAAAAACCTTATTTGGTGTATTAAACATCTTATTAAAATTTGATGATGATGATGATGATTTTTCAGGAGAAGTAGTAAGTCTCTTAAACGAAACATGTCAATTTCTATGTTATCCATTTTATGACCCAATGGGTTACTTATGGAAAAAAGATAAATTATTTTCAGCAATATGTAAATTTTTCAGTTATTTCCAAACAGTAGTTTTCTTTAATAACACAGAATTATATACAGTGGTTTTTTATTTAATTATAATAATGATTTTAGGAGTCGTTGCTGATGTTTGTTACGTTGCTTATATTATTTCATCTAATAATAAAAGTGGTGCTGTTTGGCCTATGTCACTTTTACGTTCTGTTGTGTCATATATTGTTACTGTTTTATTTAATCCTTTAGTTGAGTATCTTTTAGCTATTTTAGAATGTTCTGATAAAGATGAAGAAGGTAATCAATTACCTTATTATCAAAATTATAATGTTGATGATATGCATTGTTGGACTAGTCCACATTTTACAATTATGTGTGTTTTAGCTGTTATTATTACTTTTATTTTTATTATTATTTGTACTGTTGTTATGACTATTTTTTATGAACAAAAAACTGAAGCTGATAAAGATGGAGCTAAAACTTCATCTACTGCAGATTTGGTTGTTTTGTTTGTTAAGATTGTTTTAATTTTATTTTATTCTTTTTTAGTTTGGACTAAAAGTTATCATTGGGTTGTTGTTTTTGGTACAACTATTCTTTGCTTTCTTCAGTTTTATATATATTGGGTAGAGAGACCTTTTTATGAAGAAAAAATGAATTATGCATTTTTTATTCATACTGGTATAGTCTTTTATAGTACTGTTGTTTTATTATTAACTAAAATATTAGAAAAAGCTGAATTTGATGGTGGAATTTTTTTATTTTTTATTGGATGTCCTATTGTAAGTTATATTATATTAACCCAAAAAGATCAAAGATTTAAAGAATTATTAACAAATATAAACAAATTTGATAAAGGTGATTATGTCTTTCGTCAAATAAGATATTTCCTAGAATTAACAGATAAAAAAGGTAAAGATCGTCAAAGTAATATATTATTAAAAGGCTACATATATGTACACGAAGAGACATGTACATTATCAGATTGTCCTTTAAAAAAGTATTTAAAAGAATCAGAAAAATATGAGAAACAAAGTGTAAGTGTTAATGTTAATGGTACAGCAACAAATGTAGGAATGGAAAGTGTAAATAACATTCATCAAAGTGGTGCAGCACTTACTCAAATAGGAGGTGGAACAACATTATTAAATACTGGAACAAGTACAAATATAGGAAGTATTAATAATGAAGCAGATTTATATTTATATCAATATGCAATGATAATGTATCAAAATGGTATAAGTAAATTTCCCTCTTGTTCAACATTAAGAATGAATTATTCTTTTTTTTTAATGGAAAGAATGAATAATAGAAAGAAAGCTTTAATTGAATTAAAAAATTGTGATAAATATAATCCATCATTTGAAGAAGAATTTATAATATTTCGTTTTTGTGAAAATCAAGCAGGTGATAATGGTGATGATGATGATGATGATGATGATGATGGTTTAGATATAGTATCAGCAATATCATATAAGAATCATTTATCAATGTTTAAAGAAGGATTAACATCAATAACATCAATTTATAGTGAATTTTGGACACTTTTATTAAACAATTCACAAAAAACAGAAGAAGATTTGATAAAAATGAATGAATATGGAGAAAAAATTAATCAATTATTAGAAGATATTAAAAGTCATTATATAGAAATGGAAAAATTAAAATATAATGATGAAGAAGTTTTAACATTATATTCAGATTTCTTTCAAGATATTTTAAATGACAGAACACAAGCTGAATATTATAGAGGAAGATTACGTGATATACAAGGCGATGATGATGGTCCTGATGCTGGTGAAGGGAATGATATGTTAAATATTAATGGTGATGATTTTGATTATATTTTTTTATCTGCTGAAGGTGCTAATATGGGAAAAATTATAAAATGTTCTTTAGGTGTTTGTGAAAAATTTGGTTATATTCCTACTGATTTAATAGGGAAAAATATTAATTATATTATGCCTGATATGTATCAAGAATTACATAAACAAGTTTTACTTAATAAATTAAATAAATTTAAAACTCAAATGACACAAAATTTTAGAAATGGGATTAAAAATTCACAAAAAGCAATTTTTAGAGAAGTTTTTGTATTTGGGAAAAATAAATTAAAACATGCTATTCCATTATCAATGAAAGTAACATTATTAACAACACAAGATCAAAGTGAACTATTTTTTGCAGCAAGAATAACAAATGAGGAATTATATAATGATTTTAATTCAAAAAATCCAACATTAGGAACACCATCAATAATAAATTTTGAGCAAAAAGTATGTTTCGTTTTAACTGATTTAAATTTTATAATTCAATATTACACACCAAATGCAATAGGATTTTTAGGTTTTAAAAGTAATACAAGTGGAAATACAGATATAACAAAAAGTATAAATGATTTAAATAATAATGAAGACAGACCTGATTTAGGTAAAGTTTCCAAAAATGAAATTTTCAAAAAGAAATATTTCGAACCAAAAGTTATTATTTGGAAAACTCTTTTAAGTGATGAAGACGAAGCACTTTTTAGATTGGATTCAACAACAGATAAATTAAATATGAAAGGATTAATGAATTATTCAAGGAAAATAATGTTAAATAAAAATTCCCCAAAAAAACAAGCTAGTAATAAAGGAAATTCTAGAAGAGAAAATATGCAATTTATGCCAATCCGTCGTCAGAGATATAAAGAAGATTATTTTAATTTAAGTGTAAGTGAAATTAGTTTATTGAATCAAGCAGTAGGTTATATTTTTAGATTTGAAGTTGTTGAAATGGAAGATAATGATTTAGATGGTTTTGATGATAAAAATATAATGCCAATTACTTCAACTTTAAATAAAATGCATAGTTTATCTCAACCTGATTTTAATCCAAATTATATTCCTGAAGTTACAAAAAAATTCGATTTAGATACTAGGAAATTAGGTTTTTATTCTAGAGAAATGAATATTATTAAAGAAGAAGAATTTTCTTCTCATTATAGTGAAAATGATGATGAAATTAAAGATAATAATCCTAAAAAAACTATGAATTGGCATTTAAAATTAAAAGAATTTGCAAATGAAAAAATAGAAAAATTTAGAAAACAATTCATGCTAGAAGAAGAAGAAGAAGAAGATGAAGAAGAAGAAGATGAAAGTGATGAATCATCTAATGAGAATAGTTCATCAAGTAATAATAATATAAATATAAATTCAGAAACTAAAAATTTATTAAAGCAATCAAGTTTAAATTCAAGTAAAATTGGTGATAGTACAATTTCAAGAAAAATTTCTTCAACAAGAACATCAAGATTATTTAAAAGAAATACTATAACAGATAATCCAAATTATGAATATGCATATTATCATGTTAATAGTTTGAGTAATATTAAATTTTCAATTTATGATTTTAAAAAACAAAGATTAGTTGATGTTCCAAAAATAAGAAGAGAAAGTCAAGTTGAATATAAAAAAAAAGAACAATTACCTGATTTAGTACCAAAAAAAACTCAAGTTACTAAAAAATATGTTGATGAAAATGGGGATGAAAATGGAGAAGAAGAAATCTCTGAAAGTGATGCTGTTCATGTTAAACAAATCGAATATGCTTTAAGAAAAGAAGAATTTCAACCTGAAATAGTTAAATTAAAATATATTAATTTAATCCTTTATGTTATATTAATTCTTATTACTTCTCTTTTATTATCATCATTTATTAACAATTCTTCAATTGTAAAAGAAAATTTGATTTTAATAAAAAATAATAGAGATTTAATTTATTATTTATCAAATGGTTTATATTATATTAGAGAATTGACATTATTAAATAATGAAAAATATCAAAAATATCTTTTTGATAAGGAGTATATGTATAAAAATATTACTGGGATTTTAGGAACAATATTTGAAGCAGCATATGATATACAACAAAATATATTAACTACTTCTTTAGAAATGACAAATGGAAGAAAAAATTATCTTTTAGATTGTGATGTTATTGTAAATTCAATTGAAGAAGATTTAAGTGTAAAAACTATAAATTTAACATTTAATACTGCACTTACACAAATGTTTACTTCACTTTTTCAAATTAAAAATACTGAACTTAAAAATATTATTCCAACAAATACAGATGTTTATTTTTATACAACAAATTCTTATATTCCAATTATGAATATATTAACTGATAATTTAGATGCTTTTATTTTAGAATTATTTGATAAAATAAATAATTTTAAAAAAAATCATATTATTATATTAATAATGACTGGACTTGTTTTAATTATTGCTGGACTTGCTATAAAAATTGTTTATGATCAAATTACAAAAAGAAAAAGTTCATATCTTGAAGTTTTCTTTGAAATTGATGATAGTGTTTGTAAAAGAGCTTTGGATAAATGTGAAAGTTATGCTAATCTTTTACATCCTCTTGTTCAAGGAGATGAAATTAGTAATGAAGAAGAAGAAAGTACAGATAAGAAAAAAATTGTTAATAAAAAAAAAGCAAATGTTAAAAAAAATAAAACAAATAATAAGGAAAAATATCAAAATTTATCTTTTATTATAAAAATTTCTTTTATATGTTTAATATGTTTTGCTTATTATTTAATAGTAATTTTATTATTCCATGATTCACTTGCAAATATACAAACTTATATTTATATGTATAATATTACATGTGTAAGAGATAAAATGTATAATACTTTATTTGATGATATAAGAGAATATTTTTTTGATAAAAATGCTTATACTGGAAATTTAGATTATAAATCTTTAATTGAAGAAAGATTAAATATAATTTATGAATATCAAAAAAGTGAAAATATTAAATTTTCAAATAAAAAATTACCTTCATCATATAAAAAAAAATATCAAACAACTATTTTAGGTAATATATGTTCAATTACAACAGATTTATTTACAAATGATGAAAATAATAATTATTTAATAGAAAATGGATATACATGTCCTCTAGCAACAGGTAATAGTTCTAATTTTGGATTAAATGTTTTTGTTTCTTATTATATTCAAAAATTAAGAGTACAAAAAAATTATTATGATTTAATTATTCAAAGAAGTGGAAATTTACCTTATAATAATACTTTATATGGTACAATATATCAAATTAATATTACTGATGAAAATGATATTTCTAATGATCCATTTCAAATTTTTAATTCAGAAGATGTATTTTTATTATCTATTATGAGAAGATTTTATTTAGGTCCATCATACAATACTATTTTAAGACAATTCTATGCTAGTATTTGGAATTATTGGAATGGGAAATATAATTTATATTTTATTATAATTATATTATTGATCATTTTTATTACATTATTCTTTGCTTTTTATATTATTCCATTTATTTATAAATTAGATCAAGATATTTATAAAACAAAAAATATGCTTTCAATTATACCTAAAGAAGTTTTAGCCTCTTTGAGAAATATTTCTGTTTTATTAAACTTAAGTAATGCAATTAAACCTGCAACATCAACAAAGAAAAATGATAAAGAAGAAGAAGAAAAAGCCGAATAACAAGAATAAAAAAAGAAAAATTCAAAATTTATTTATTAATATAATTCCTTTATATTAGTTTATTTTGTATAATATAATTTTTTATTTTTATAAAAATAATTATTAATAAATAAATAATAAAAAAAAAATTTGAAAAATTATTTTATTTTCAAAAAATTTTTAAAAAATATAAGATATTCCTTTCTACCAATGTCTCAAAGGTACTTTATTATGATCTTTATATTTATTACAACCAAAGCAAATAGCATCAACAATCCACCAAATAAATAAAATAATAAAGCAAGCATAAACAGTTAAAGTAACAGTAATCCCCAAAGCATTTTTACTTCCTTCAATAGTTAAAACTTTAGCACAAATTAAACCACATAAAGTAAATAAAATAATACAGAATAACATTTTAAATAATCCTTTAGCAACATTTCCAATAATTAAATGTCCAATACCAAAATTAGTTAATAATTCCCATAAAAATGAAGTTAATTGTTTATGTTGTTTATATGAACAATATTTTTCAGGATCATTTTTTCTTGGATCGTTTACATAACCTTTTGAACAATAACATGTGTCTCCTGCGTCATTACAAAAGTTTGGTTCTGGACAATTTGTTGTTGTACATTGTATGTTTATTGCTGTGTATAATGAATGAGATGATGTTGTTGATGTGTCTGCTTCGTTTTTTTGTGTTTTTTTTAATTTTAAATTTTTTTTTGTTTTTGTTTTTTTTTTTTTTTATTTAATTATTAAAAAAATTGTTTTTTTTTTTTTTTTTTTTTTGATTAAACTAACTGTTTTATTTTATTTGGAAAAAATAATTATTAATATTTTATATTATATAATATGAGAATTCTATTTTTTTTAATTTTAGGAATTTGATTTTTATTTATTTTTGGAGGTAATATTTAATATATTGATTTATTCTGATATTATTAAACAATAATTTTTTTTAATTATATTTACAATACATTTTTTATTCTTTTAAAATTACATAATAATATATTTAAAAAAATCTTGGGATTATAAATTTTAAAATATGATTTTAAAAATAAAATAAAATAAATTTTATTTTAATCATAATATTATAATATATAAAAATTATTGAATTAAAGCTAAAGATATTTAAATAACTAAAACAATTAATTTTAAATTCGAGAAATTAATAAATTCTCAATAAACAATTAAATAAAATTATTTTTTTATTTAAAATAAAATGTTTTATTTATTAATCATTTTCATTTCAATAATAATAAAGTCAAAAGAAAAATTAAGATTAGCATTTGAAATATATAAACATGGAGTAGTATCTCCAAAAATAACAAAAGATACAGAAATAAAAGATCTTTTTGGAGAAAAATGGAATGATAAAGATGAATTAACTTCAGTAGGTTTAAGACAAGAATTTTTAATAGGATATATAAATAAATTAAGATACATAGAAAATAATTTTATTAAAGAAAAATTTGACCCAAGAGAAGTTTTATTTTATTCATTAAATTCAAATAAAAGTATATTATCATCATATGCTTTATCACAAGGTTTTTTTCCTCCAAAAACAGGTTTAATTTTAAATGAAAGACAAATAATTAATGCTGTTCCTCCAATTGATAATAAATTATATATTGAAGGTTATGAAGGATTAGAAAATTTTGCTTTACCTAAACAAATTTCTATTGTTCCTACTCAAATTATTTATGAAAATGATTTTATAATTAGTTCTACTAATGAAAATTTATGTGAAGGGATTAAAACAATTATAAAAAAAAAAGATTTTTATAGTAAAGATATGAAAGATCAAAAAGAAAATATATTTAAAAAGTATTCTGATTCAATTGCAAAAGAAATGAATGAAAAGAAAGAAAATTTATTTAATGATTATGAAAAAACAAAAGATATTTTTAATACTATATTAAGTGAATATTATGATGGTAGAAATATTGAAAAATTAGCTAATAAGAATAATGTTACTGATTTAATAAATGATATTAAAAAATTTTATTTATTTGATTATCAAAATAATAATAATAAAGAAATAGTAATTCATAGTATTGCTCCTTTTATGAGATGGATTATTGATTTAATTAATTTTAGAATTAAAAATGATAAAGAAGGAAAAGAAAATGAATTAGACTATAATTTACCAAAATTAATTTTAATATCTTCAGATGATTCAATTTTTAAACCTTTAGAATTTATTATGAATATTTGTTTTAATATATCAATTGAATATTCAGACTTTGGTTCATATTTAAATTTTGAATTAATAAAATTAAATGAAAATTCTGGTTCAAATATTAAAGATGAAGATTATGCTATTGAATATCATTTTAATGGTAATTATAAAAAAAGTATTTCATTTCTAGATTTTAGAAAAAAATTAACAGACACAATTAAATCAGATAATGATGTAAAAAAATTTTGTAATTTTACAGCTCAAACAAAAACACCTATATATAAAAATATATATTTTATCTTATCTATTATATTTACGATAGCTTTTATTGTCCTTTTATTTATTTTAATAAAAAAATTTAGAAAAACAAATGATTTTGATATTAAATTGACTTCTTCAAATAATCAAATAGAAAAAGAATTAGTTCCTAAATAAATGAATATTTTTATTAAATTAATATAACTTAATTTGAAAATATAATTTTAATATTTTTTATTTTCAAAATAAATTAAATAAAAAAATATTTATATAATGGGAATTTGTGGTTGTACTTCAAAAGATATTCCAATAGTTCCTAATAAATTTACATTTGATATAGATAATAATGAAAGAGCAAATATTCAAATAAAAGTAAAACATAGTGATTCATCAATTAAAGGAAATTCAACTGATGTAGTAAAAAAAACTGATTGTGATATAAATGTAAATAAAAAACCTGAAAATATTATAGTAAATGGTCCACAGTCAAATATAAAAAATGATAATAAAAAACAAAATATTATAAAATATGATAATGTAAATAATAATCTTAATATTAATGATAATAAAAGAAATAATAAATTAAAAGTTTTTGAACAAAATAAAAGAAGTATAAGTAATCGAGATATAATAGATGTTAAAGAAATAAAACATGATATAAATAATTCAAATCAAAATAATTTAAAATTAAATGAAATAAAAAAAGTAATGTTTCAAACAAATTTAAAACCAAATGAAAATAAAATACAAAATAAAGAAAAAGATAAATTTCATAGAAGAAATAAAAAATCTACAACATTAGTGGAAAAAAGTAGATTAGAATCAAAATTTCAAGAAGAAATGAAATTATGTGTATTAAGTCAAACATTAATAAAAGAAGAAAAAGGTGATCCATCAAAAAAATATAAAATATTAAAAAGATTAGGAGATGGTTCATATGGAACAGTTTATTCAGTTGTAAATAATCAAACTGGAATTTATGCAGCAATGAAAAAAATAGAAAAATTAAAAGAAAATGAAATTGATGATTTAGAAATTAAAAATGAAATTAACATATTAAAAAAATTAGATCATCCTAATATTGTAAAAATATATGAATTTTATGATACTTTAACTGATTTTTATATTGTAACTGAATATTGTAAAAAAGGAGAATTATATGGTTATATTAAAAATTATTATTCAGAAAATCAATTAGCAGTTTTATTTTATCAAGTTTTTTCTGGATTAAGTTATTTGCATGAAAAACATATTTTACATAGAGATTTAAAATTAGAAAATATTATGATATCAGAAATAGAAGAAGATATTAATACAAAAGAAAAATATTTTTGGATAAAAATAATTGATTTTGGTACAGCTAAAATATTCAAAAAAAACAAAAATGAAAAAGCAGTAGTAGGATCATCATATTATATTGCACCAGAAGTTTTAAAACAAAAATATAATGAAAAATGCGATACTTGGAGTGTTGGTGTAATATTATATATGTTAATATGCGGTAGAGCACCTTTTGATGGAAAAAATGATGATGAAATTATTGAAAGTATTAAAATTGGAGAATATAATAATAAACATCCAAAATTACTTTCAAGAAGTAAAGAAGTTCAAGATTTAGTTTCTTGTTTATTAGAAAGAAAAATAAATAAAAGATTATCTGCTTTTGATGCTTTAAATCATCCTTTTTTTACTAAATTTAATAGTAGAGCATTGTTTTGTAATTTTAATGAAAAAGAAATACAGTCTTATCTTGATAATTTACTTAATTATAAATTCCAGAGTAAATTTCAACAATTGGTTCTTGCTTTTGTAGTTCATAATATTCCGCATAGTAATGAAACTAGAATAATTTTAAAATTATTTAGATTTTTTAATACAAAAGGTAACTGTAAATTAACAAAGAAAGAATTAATTATTGGATTGTATAAATTTAGAGATAAAAATATTGTAGATCAATCAATTGATGATATTTTTTTAATGTTAGATGGTGATAATAATGGTTATATTGAATACGAAGAATTTTTAAGAGCTTGTATTGATAAAAATAATGTATTAAATAATGAAAATTTAAAATATGCTTTTAAGTTCCTTGATAAAGATAATTCTGGTACTTTAAGTGTAGATAAAATTATGAATGTTTTTGTTAAAAAAGGTAATCAAACTTTGAAAGATATTTTTAAACATAGTAT
>Ga0256407_10006074_pt1 | contig 18894 bp, 14 predicted proteins | sample RumenRJG_04DNA_FD_193489 | JGI IMG/M metagenome (GOLD analysis project Ga0256407, IMG submission 193489) | Bovine rumen microbial communities from Lethbridge, Alberta, Canada - RJG_04 | ecosystem: Host-associated > Mammals > Digestive system > Stomach > Rumen | place: Canada: Alberta... | reverse complement strand
CAGACGGCGGAAGTCAACATCGACTTTGGCGCCAAAAGCGGCATTCCTCCGCAAAAGTTCAATGTCGCCGTAAAGAATAAATACAACAAGAATTCAACAAGCATAAACGACATGTATACAAAGCCCACGCTAAAAGAAGTTTTTGAAACAATATTGAACTACAAGGCGGGAACGGACTTTGTCGTTCATGAGCGCGGTTATCTGAATTCTATAAAAACAATTGCAAACGCCGACTCTGGCAAAGACGGAGTGTGGTTCATAAGCCATCTTAAGACCGAAAACGGAACTAAGAAAAATACGCTTTACTTTCCGTTCACTGACTCCGTTCCTGCGAATACAAAATGGAACTTTGGCAATATTGTCCTTAATCCCGGCGATGTAATCAACATATTCTACAGCGTTGACAAGGATGAGGATGGCTTGCCTTTGAACGAAGAGCTTATTTACGGCACTAAAGACAGCGAAAAGGATACTGACGGCGACGGCCTCACCGACTACGAGGAGGTCTTTGGCTGGTACAAGTCGGGAGTCGGCCTTGACTCAAAATATTCGGATTCCAACAAAGTCAAGACCAGCCCTGTCAACAAGGACACCGACGGCGACGGCAACGGCGACGACTTGTTGGATTATTCCGCCGACCCTGCAAAGCGAGACTCTGACCCGCTTGTTCCAAAAGACAGCGACGACACTCGGCTTGGAACTGTACAATACACCACGACGCTGGGCGGAACGCCCACGGTTTTTAATTTCGACGAAGGCGGAAAGAAAACGCTTGACGGCTTGTACGAATACATCTATTTGGACATAACTCCAAAAATCGCCTTTGCGAAAATACAGATCAAGCAAGAAGACGGCGACTTTGCGAACTTGGACAAAAACAAGGTTGTCAAGCTTGCGCTTGGAACGAACAAAATCGTCGTCAAGTGCGTGGCTCCCAGCGGAAAAACCCAGGAATACACGCTTACTGTCAACTCAAAGCTTCGCGAAATGAAAAACCTAAAGGTCGCGAGCGAATTGACAGGAGGCGGCGTCACAAACTTTACTTGGAACTCATACATCGACGACAGAATGAAGCTTAGCACTGGCGGATATGTCTTGTATGGCGTTAAGGGAAGGGAACAGTCTATTTTGGGAGACGACAAGCTTGAGGAAACAAAAGCCGCCACGGAAGACACGCCAGAGAAAGACTTTAAGAATGTTTCGGAATTCTGGGCAAAGCTCACTCCGGAAATGCTCTCCAAAGGCTTGCTTTCAATGAAGAGCCTTGCAACTGGAACCCAATACGGCTTTTATATTTTCGCCTACACGACGGACGCAAAAGGCGACTATGTTTCAGAGTGCCTTGGAAAGCGCTTTATCAAAACAGGAAACGCGGAGGAAGGCCTTTTGACATTCCGCGCCCGTTATATGCGCGACATAGAGGACCACGACGGCGGCCACCAAGAGTCGGAGTATTACTGGACTTTTGAAGACACAAGCGGAATGAACTTTGGAAAATTCTCTGTTGACAGGGCCAATTGGTTCAACGCCGACGACACGGCCGCTCCGTATTATTCATGGGCCGACAGCAAGCAGCATACGGAAGAGCCGACCGACACTTCCAAAATGCTTTCGGTAAGCCATAAGTTTAGCCGCAAAAAGGACCAAAGCTTTACGGTTTATTGGCACGGAAAGGAAGCCGACAAGTACGCCTCTCTTGACGACTATCTTGGAACGGTTACCGCGGTCTTTTCTTACAGTTCCGCCGAGGACAAGTGGACTTGCAGTTGGAACTGCGCCGGAGCGGAGTCAAAAAAACTGGGCGGAACGTACACGATAACTTCCAACGAAAAGCAGCTCAAAAACAAGTGGCAGATAATCAACGAGTCTTCGGGCGAGATTGAGTTTGTCTGGGACTGGAGTTGGGACAAAAATCTGGACGCCACAGACTGATTTACAGGCCTTGCCCAAACGGGCAAGGCCTTTTTTTGCTTGAAATTTTAGTAAAGTTGGTTTACAATTTCATTTATGAAAAAAGTTTTTTCAGCTCTTTTAGCGTTGTCATATTTCGCTATTTTTTCATGTTCAAAGAATGGAAATTTAAGCATGGGATCAGCTCGATTTTATGATCCGCAAAGCGGCGTATATTATAGCCTTTTTGTAAGGTCTTTTGCCGACAGCAACGGAGACGGTATAGGCGATTTTAACGGAATTGTCTCAAAATTGGATTATCTTGAGGATTTGGGAATTACCGGCATTTGGCTGTTGCCGATTTTTGCCTCCCATTCTTACCATGGATATGACGTTGACGATTATTACAAGACAAATTCCGACTATGGCTCCATAAAGGACTTTGAGCGCTTGTGCGACGAATGCAAGCGGCGCTCCATTTCTGTGATTTTGGACATGCCATTTAACCATTCGTCGCTTACAAACCAATGGTTCATCGATTCAATTAATCCTCAAAGTCCCAAGCGTTCTTGGTATCGCTGGGCTTCCGCAAATGACCCAAACATTGACCTAAAGGGGCAAGCCTGGGGCCACAAAGTTTGGAACGAATTGAACGGAAGCTATTACAGCGGCCTTTATTCCCAAGGAATGCCGGACTTTAACCACGACAATCCTGAGCTTAAGGCGGAATTTAAGAAGATCCTGGCCTTTTGGCTTTCCAAGGGAGCCAGCGGATTCCGCTTTGACGCCGCCAACCATTTGTACGACGCGGTAAAGATTCCCGCGACAATTCACGACGGCCAGGAGCGAGCCATAGACTTTTGGACCGAAATTACCGATTACGTTTTGAGCGTAAGGCCAAACGCCTACATGGTTGGCGAGGTTTGGGATTCGGACGGAGTAAGGGCCAATTATGCAAAGGCTTTCCAATCCACCTTTCACTTTGATTTGGGGCCAAAGATTATTGATTCCGTAAAAAATTCCGGAGGGGCGAACAATTCGAATGTAGTGTCCGTATATAATTTCTATATGTTGGCCCGCGAAAAGAATCCCAATTATATAGACGCTCCGTTTTTGAGCAACCATGACCAAAATCGTCCGGCAATTCAATTTGAGAACGATCCGGATTCCATAAAGCTGGCCGCCTCCATTTACTTGTTCTTGCCGGGAATTCCTTTTGTCTACTACGGCGAAGAATTGGGAATGAACGGTTCCAAGCCCGACGAGCAAATCCGAACGCCCTTTATTTGGTCAAGCCAAAATTTGGAATGCCAAACGCGCTGGATCGAGTCAAAATACAATTTGAGGACTGTTCCCGCCGACAAGCAGCAAACGGACCGCAACTCAATCTTAAACTATTATAAGAGCGCCATCAACTTTAGGGTTCAAAACCAAAGGCTTTTTAAAGGCGTTTTCCATCCAGAAAGGACTGGAAATCCAGACGTAATTTCTTGGATAATTCTTGGAAAAGGCAGGGAAAAAATTTGGTGCTTCTTTAACGTTTCAAACAATGAGCAAGTTTTTGACCGCCCGGACACCAGCAAAGGCTGCCGCATCCTTTTTTGCCAAAAGAACGGCGCCGCTTTGACAAAAGACTCGTTAAGGCTTCCGCCCAAATGCGCCATGATTTTTGGCCATATTAATCCGTAAATTTTTATGAAAAATATTTGACTTTTCTTAAAAAATTTCTTATCTTTAAATGTAAGGAGCATCAAAATGAAAGTTAAACCTTTAGCTGACCGTGTATTGTTGAAGGCCGAAAAAGCCGAAAGCAAAACCGCTTCAGGAATCATCATTCCGGACGCGGCTCAGGAAAAAACTCAAACCGCAGTGGTAGAAGCTGTTGGTCCCGGAACAGAAAAAGATCCGATCACCGTTAAAAAGGGCGATCGCGTAATGTATGACAAATATTCTGGAACTCAGGTTAAGATTGACGGCGACGAATATCTTATCTGCAAGATGAGCGACATCATCGCCGTTTTGGAAAAGTAAAGAAAAGCTTTTTTAGAAGTTGTTTTGGAACTTTCCTAACAAAAGCCGCGCGTTGCCGTTGGATGGATTCAGGTACAAACTGTATTCCAAAGACTTTACGGCAGCCGCGGCGTCTTTTTTTGCGTCGTAGATGCAAGCCAAGCGGTACATAATGTCCGACCTTATGTAATTGTCTGTGGCGCGGCTTTGCGCTCGGCCGTACAACTCCAAGGCTTTGTCCTTGTTTCCTGTGCTGGAATAAATCATCGCCAAGTTTACCGCGCTTTCTGTCGCGGCTGCCGGGCTTATGTCCGTTCCGCCGTAAGAGGCCGAAAATCCTGATTCGTAAACGGCATATTCGTAAAGGCGCTTTGTAAGGTCGGTGTTCTTTTCTTTTGCGGCAAAATAGCCCGCGTATTCAACTTCCCACAAAGACATTCTTTGCAAGTTCAACACCAAGTCTTCTTCAAAAGGCCGCTCGCTTCCAAGCTTGTAGCGGGCGGTTATGTATTTAAGGAACATTTGCTTGGCTTCGTCATAGCGGTCAAGGCGCAGCAAGGTGTGGACCGCGTATTGCGCGATCGCTTCGGGATACAAGTCGGCGCCGGTCGCGTTTCGTTCCAAGACTCTGTACATTCTTCCAAGCCTTGTCCTTTCGTCGCTGGAATCATCCACCTTGTCTTCCAACTCAAGCGTGGCCACGTACAAGGTGTCGTTGTGGGTTCTTGCCACCGACTCGCGCATTCTTAGAATGGCGTCGCTTACCGCGACTCTTGGGCTTTCGTCAAAGCGCCGCATTTCGGTAGAAACGACTCCGGCGTCGCGCAAGGATTTTGTAAGCGGGTCGTCCATTATTCTGCGCGAACTGTTGTAGGCAAAGTTTCCGTATGCGATTAGGGCGCTGACGTTGTCGGGCCACTTTTGCGTTATGAAGGTAAGCGTGTTGTAGGCGGCGCGGTCGTCGTTTCTTTGCAAGGCGTAAAGGGCGCTGTTCAGGTACATCGTTCCAAGCAAGGATTCCGTCGAGCCGATTTCGGCGGCGGTTCCGTTCTCCGCGCCCAGAGTGATTTGCGCGATTAGCTCGTTTCTAATCCGTTCGGCCTCTTTGTCTTCGCCCATGTTTACGTAGCAGTCGGACAAAAGCGACGCCACTTCGATAGAGTTTACTTTTCTGTTTTCCAAAAGGCCGTCGGCAAAGCGGTCCTCTTTTTTTTGCAAGGCTTCTTTTGCGGCCAAAAGGGATTCTGCGGCCTCTCCGTACTTTTTATTGTCAAAGAATACAAGGCCCCAAAAATAGGCGTCGCTTGAGCTTTTCTTTTGGTCAGGAACCATTTGGGCAGCGTCGCCGTATTCGCCCTTGCTCATCGAACAAATGGCCGCGTTCCTAAGCCAAGCGTTGTCGCCGCTTCCGTTGTAAGCGTCTATGTAAAGAGCCTGCATCTCGTTTGACAAAAAATAGCTTTGCTCTTTCGCTCCGGCTTCGTTGGCCTCGTTCCTTAAAAAGTATTCGGAATAAAGCGAGCCGTATTTTGTTCCGCGCAAAATTTTGGCGCGCTTAAAGGCTTCTTCGCTTTTTCCGGATTTGTCCAAAAACCAAGTGTAGACGGCGTTGAGTTCCAAGTTGTCGGGATTTTTCTTTAAGCTCTTCTTAAGGATTTTTTCGGCGGCTTTTTTGTGGTCCAGCTTGTAGTATCTTTTGTAAACGCCGATCGCTTCCATCGGGTTAAGGATTTTTTTTTCGCACGATGAAAGAATTTTAAGAGCGTCTTTTGGATAGCCTTGGTCTATGTACCGGTCTGCCTCGTCCAACGCCGCCGTCATCGACACGGCCTTAGCCTTTGACGAACAAGAAATCAGCGTTCCGCAAAGCGCGACAGCCGCGCAGACAAACCAAGCATGCTTCATTAGCGCAGCTCTTTGGAAATGCGGTCTAGAATGCCGTTGATAAAGGCGGCTTGGTCGTCAATGCCAAAAGCCTTGGCGATCTCAACCGCTTCGTTGATGATGATCGCGCTTTCCAAATCCTTTTGGTAGATAAGGGAGTAGGCGCTTACTCGCAAAATAGAAAGCGTCACTTTGTTAACGCGAGAAAAATCCCAGCTTGGAGAAAGTCGGGACTTGATTTCGGAATCTATTGTATTGATGTTTTCCAACGTTCCGCTAAGCATAAGGCGGGCAAAGGTCAAGTCGTCGTCGTCTTTTTTGTTTTCAATCCAATTAAAGCTGGTGACGTCGGCGGCTTCCTTGTCCTCGTTCATGTCCCAGGAATAAATTCCCTGGATTGCGGCAACGCGCGAATCGTGTCTGTTCATTCAACCTACCACGAAAGAAGCTTGATCAAATCGTCGCCGGTCTTTTTGCGCGTAACGTTTTCGGGAGTGTTGAGCGATTTGATTATTTCTTGGCGCTTTTGCTCAAGGAAAGCCATTTGCTTTGACTGAGTGACAACGCCGCGGATTGTTTCGTAAACAGTTTGTGTGGACTCGGGGCGAACTACGTCGCTGATTTCCAAAGCCTTAAAGGGGTATTTTTCAAGGATTTCGTAGAACTGCCAAACTTCGCCGGCGTCCATAATCTCTGAGGGCTTGTTAAGGCCTTCGTCAAAAATCTGGAGCAAGCGCTCGTAAGAAACGCCAAGCTGCGCGGCGTGCTGCTGAACTTTCATCAAGAACAAGTCGGCGGCTCCGTAGCCGGAAGCTTTTGGATCCTGTCCGTCGCGGCGCATTTGCTCGATTGTCTTTTTTCCGCTCTTAACGTCCTTAAGCAAGCCTTCGATTTTAATGCGGGCGGCCTGGGGATCGCCTTCTTTGGGAACGGCAACCAAGAACATCTTAAGGCTGTCGGGACGGATGAACTGTGTTTTGTTCAATTCGTAGTAGTCGCGGATTTCTTTGTCAGTGGCGGCGATCTTTTGCAAGTCGGCCTGGTTTTGGGTCAAAAGGTAGCGGCGCCAAATAAGGTCAGGGCGGATGATCATGTTCTTAACTTCGTCAACGCTCATGCCTGTCTGGTCTTTTACAAACTCGGAGAAAGACATCTTTTTGTTGGCCATTACAAGGTCGTTCAATTCTTTTTCTGAGTATACGCGAGTCAAGTTGAGCTGCTGAGAGATGTTGGCCAAGAACGCTTGGTCGATCTCCGACGCGGTGGCTGTAACGCCCGCCTTCTTTGCGGCTTGAAGGATTAGCTTTTGGTTGATAATCGTTTCATAGGTCTGGGCGCGCTCTTGAGGGGTAAGCTTTCTTCCAGCTTCCTTTTCCTGCGTGTCAACGATGTCCTTGACTTCTTTGACAGTAATGACTTCCGTGTCGGTAATTTTGACGACGGCAAGCTGCTGATAGAGCGAGGCCTGAGCTGTGGCGGCAAAAAGGCCGGCCAAAATCATGAATGTTCCAATAGCAAGTTTTTTCATACAATATTCCTTTTATGTGGTTTAAACCACTTAAGTTTCCATTAGGTTACAAAAAATTGTCGCGCCTTGTCCGTTCCTACTTGTCCAAGGGCAAGCCTCCAGAGATTACCGCGCGAATTCTGCGGACTCCGGCGCTTGACGACTGTTCCTTTGCAATCTTAAATTCTCCGATTTGGGCCGTGTGCTGAACGTGGGGGCCGCCGCAAACTTCCTTGCTGAACCAGTCAGTCTTGGGGTCGCGGCCGATTGTGTAAACCTTTACGTCCTCACCGTATTTATTTGTAAAGAGGGCGCGGGCGCCTTCTTCTTTTGCCTTTTCGAGCGGAAGGATTTCCATTGTGACGGGCAAATCTTCCTTAATCTTTTGGTTTACGATGTCCTCAACCTGCTTGATTTCTTCGGGAGTCATCGGGCGCTCAAAAGTAAAGTCAAAGCGCATGCGCTCGTTGTTGATGTTGCTGCCTTTTTGGGCAACCTGGTCGCCAAGCACTTGGACAAGCGCTTGCTGCAAAAGGTGGGTCGCCGTATGGTACTTTGTCGTGATTTCTGACTGTTCGGCAAGTCCGCCCTTGGCTTTTCCGGCGTCAAGGCTCTTTGAGGCTTCCTGGTGCTTGCGCTCCGCTTCCTTAAAGCCTTCGATGTCTACTGTAAAGCCGTGCTCGGCTCCCAATTCCTGGGTAAGCTCAAGCGGGTAGCCGAATGTGTCGTAGAGGCGGAAGGCAACCTTGCCCGAGATTTCCTTTTTGGGGTTTTTCATAAGGTTGGGAAGCATTTTTTGGAACTCGGCCTCGCCGTTTTTAAGCGTAAGGCGGAAGCGGTCTTCCTCGGCGGTAAGCTCCTTGTAAATCTTGTCCTTGTTCTGCTCAAGCTCGGGGTAGGCGTTCTTAAAGTTGGCCACGACCGCTTCGGCGATTTGGGCCAAGAAAGCCTTGTCGATGCCCAATTTCATTCCGTGGCGGACGGCGCGGCGGATAAGGCGGCGCAAAACGTAGCCGGCTCCAAGGTTTGAGGGAGTCACGCCCCGCTGGTCGCCCAAGATAAAGACCGCCGCGCGGCTGTGGTCGGCGATGATGCGGACGCTCTTGTCCTTTTCTTCGTCGCTTCCGTATGTGTATGAAGAAAGTTCCTCAATCTTTTTGATGATGGGTTGGAAGACTTCAGTCAAGTATACAGATGTCTTGCCCTGCAAAATGCAGTTTGTTCGCTCCAAGCCCATGCCTGTGTCAACGTTCTGCTTGGGAAGGGGCTCCAAGGTCTTTTCGTCCTTGCGGTTGAACTGCATGAATACGTTGTTCCAGATTTCCATCCAGTTGGCGGAATCCGTTCCCTTGTTTGAGCCTACGGGCGGAAGACCCTCGCCAACCCAGTAGAAAATCTCGGTGTCGGGGCCGCAGGGGCCTGTCGGGCCGGCCGCCCACCAGTTGTCGCTTGCGGGAAGGTAGGCGATTTTGTCTTCGGGCATGCCGTTTTCTTTCCAATAATTGGCGGCGTCCTCGTCGCGGGGAGCGTTTTCGTCTCCGGCGAATACGGTTACCGAAAGCTTTTTGGGGTCAAGGCCAAGCCAGTCTTTGCTGGTCAAGAATTCGTAAGAGAAGGCGATTGACTCCTTCTTAAAATAGTCGCCCAAAGACCAGTTGCCCAGCATTTCAAAGCAGGTAAGGTGGCTGGGGTCGCCGACTTCGTCAATGTCGCCTGTGCGGATGCATTTTTGGTAGTCGGTCAAGCGCGTTCCGGCGGGATGCTTTTCGCCCAAAAGATAAGGAACAAGCGGGTGCATTCCAGCGGTGGTAAAAAGAACCGACGGGTCATTTTCCGGAATCAAAGACTGTCCGGAAATTTCAACATGATTTTTGCTTTTAAAGAATTCAATATACTTTGAACGTAATTCATTAGCGGTCATAGTCTTTCAATTATATTGAATTGAAATGCGCTAGTCAATAAGTCCGCCTGTCCGGGGCGGCGGGCTTGCAAGCATTTTATTTCTGTTATAAAATAACGGCATGCTAAAGAAAAGAGCTTGGATTATAATCGCGGCGGGCGCGGCGCTTTTGCTGGCCCTTGTTTTGTTTATTGCCGCGACAATCAATTCAAAAACTGTGAAAGTCGCTTTTTACGGCGTGAGCCAAAACGTTCAAAAGGCCGTTAGTTCCGAGATTGACAAAATGTCATTGGCCAGAGTCCGCTACTACGTTTTGGACGCAAACGAGGCTCTTCCCAAAAACGCTCAAAAAAAATATTCGATATTGGTCGCCAAAAATTCCTTTGACTTGAACAGCCGCGCCGAAAATTTTGTTCCTGCAACCGAAAGCCTTTTTGACGCGCTTCCCACTTCAATTAGAAAGACGACGGCTTACGGCCAAGGCCATTACGCGCTTCCGCTCCTTTTGGACCATTTTGAAATCGGCTACTATCAGCCGGCAAAAGACAGGCTTGGATTGAAACAGCCAAGAAATTACGGAGAGCTTTTGCGCTATTTGCAGGCGCTTGAGGGCGACGTTGAGATTCCGCTAATTTGCGCGGGATCCGACGACGAGCAGCTTTACGGCTTTGTCAGCGCCATGGCCGAGCTTCTTTACGGGGCCGACGAGTACAAGAAGGCCGTGGCTGTTTTGCGCGAGTCGTCAAACATGAACAAGGTCAACTTGCCGGAGGCGATTACCCGCGTCCTTGACGAGATTAAGGCTATGCAGGAAAGGGGCTTGCTTTTTTCAAAATGGACAAAATGCTCTCCCCGCGACATAAAATTTTTTATGCAGGAAAAAAAGATCGGCGCCGCCGCGATGTTTTTAAGCCAAAGACGCGGCATCGAGTACAACTTGATAAAGTATTTTGACTCGGCTTATTTTCCGCGCTATGACGTTGACGCCGACCACGGAATCATCGCGCCTCAAATCGCGGCGTTTTTGTTAAAGAATAAAAAAGATTCTTCGTTGATATTGGGGCAATTGGTTAGTTCAGAAATACAAGAGGCTTTGTCAAACAAATCTTTGCTCGCGCCCGTCGCGTCGCGGGCCGAATCCTACGACCGCCAAGCGGACGACGTTCGCTTTTGGGCTGCGTCTAGCGCCGCGGGTCCGTTGAACTCGATCGAGCAAGAATGTGAAACTACTGAAGAGCGTCGCCATGTGTTGGCGCAAAAAATCCGCTCGTACTTGGAGTATTAAATGAGAAAATTTTTAGCCGCATTTTTTGTATTGATAGCCGCGGCGCTGCTTGTGATTTTATTGACAAAAAAAACTTCCGAAGTGTCCGAAAAAGTTTTGTCGGACAGCAGTTCCCAAAATTCCGACCAGGGAGTTGGCGGACATTCCGACGCCGAAAATCCGCTTGGCGTGGAAGACCAAAGCGTCGTTTCGTTCATGCCCTTAAAGCCCGACGAAACTTTGCTTAGCTCGATGGGAATCGATTTGGACGGCGACAATTTGGACGACGAAATTTTGGTCGTTAAAAAAGCCGGCAACCCCTACTTGTATCTTGTGATCGGCCTTTACAATTTGGGCACAACCTTGTACGACAGAATCAGCGAGTTAAAGACCGAGGTGACGCAGTTCAAGTCATTTTCCTACAACGGAATGGACGTTACCGGCGACCACAGAACCGCTTTGGTTTACCAAGGCTTTACCGACGACGGAAGCGCGGTTTTGCAAATGTACTATTGTTCCCGCCGCGGCTTGACAAAAATCGGCGACTTTAAAAGCGACGGAACGATTTTTATCCAGCAGTACAACCGCACCGAAACCTACGAGCTTTCGCAATCGTCGGGACGCAGCTTTCCTGTTTGGACTTATTCCAGCGACACTCGCGAGGGAGCGGGAAGCCTAAGCCAGGTTCAGACCGAGTACGATTGGAATCCAGAATTGCAGCGCTACGTTCAGGCAAGGCAAGTTTTCGTCGCCGGAAAGAACATCGCGGCGGAGGCCTTGGCAAAGATTCAGGACGGAACGGTTGAAACCTTTGCCAACTATTTGAACGGCCTTTGGTACAAGACCGACAACGAGGACGACGAGATCCGCTACATTTTCTTGGATTACAAAAACGCCGAAGTCATTTTCTTGGTCGGCGACTCTCAAGAAGTTTACAATTGGCAAAACTCCAACCTTTACAGGAACGGCATTTATCTTAGCACGGTCAACGCTTCGATCGAAAACTTGCGCCGCCGCTTTGACATAAGCCTTACCGGCCTTGACGAAATGCGCGTTCACGTTTACGACGACGTAAGAATGAGAATCGGCGCCGACGCCTTGTGGAACGGCAACTACAAAAAGATGAAGGGCGCCAGCGAGTTCCCTTCCAACGAAATCGACACGACGGATTTGGAGGAGCTTCGTTCCCGCTTGGAAGAAATAAAGGAATGGTCGGCTCCGGACGGCGCCTTGATAGCCTTTAAGAACGGCTTGTATTCGATTCAAAATGAAAGCGTCCGCGAAAACGGCGTTTACTTTGTTTCGCAAATTCAATCGTCTTTTATAATTCAATTCAATTCGCAGTCAGACGACCGCTACATCGGAAACGTTTACTTGATTCGCTACGGAACTAAGGTTATCGAACCCACCGCAAAAGAAAAGCAGCGGGGCAAAAAAGGAAGGGTTGAGATTGACAAGGACACTTTTGTTTTGCAGCCTGCGGAGATAATGTCAAACACCGCTTACGAAGTCTCCGGCCGAGTCATAAGCCTTAGCGCGGAGACTAGCATAGAGAAAAACTAAGCCTTCTTTGCTGAGCTTGTTGAGCGGCTTGGCTTTTTGCTTTTCTTTTTGGCGTTTACGATTTCTTGGAATTCCTTTCCGTCCATCGTCTCGATTTCCAAGAGGCGCTTTGCGATTTGTTCCAAAGTGTCCTTGTGGCTTTTGAGCGTTTTTATCGCGTGCGTGTATCGTTCGTCAATGACGCGCGCGATTTCTTCGTCGATAAAGTTTTGCGTCTGTTCGCTAAACTCGCGTACGATCGAAGGCTCGCCGCCGCGGTTTCCAAGCACGCCCTTTCCAAGAGTCATGTTCTTGAACTTGGCGCTCATTCCAAAATCGACAATCATTCTTTTTACGATGTCAGTCGCGCGGGCGATGTCGTTTGAGGCGCCTGTCGAAATTTCGCCTAGCATCAACTCTTCCGCGGCGCGGCCGCCAAGAAGCGTGTCCACTTCGTTGATCATGTCGCGGTAAGTCTGGAAGTTTACTTCTTCTTGCTCGCGGTACTGGGTGTAGCCGCCGACTCCGTGCGAGCGCGGAACGATTGTGATTTTGTTTACCGGAGGATAGTCCGGAGTAAAGGCGCCCATAAGCGCGTGGCCTGTTTCGTGGTAGGCCACAAGGCGGCGCTCTTTTTCGTTCTTTTGATAATTCTTTTTCTTAAGGCCGATGCTTACTTTGTCAATCGCGTCGTTAAAGTCGGCCATTGAAACTTTTTTGCGTCCGTTTCTTACGGCCAAGAGCGCCGCTTCGTTGACAACGTTGGCAAGGTCCGCTCCGGCAAAGCCGATCGTTCCGTGCGCGATTGAGTTAAAGTCAACGTCGTCGTCAAGCTTTACGTTCTTTGCGTGAATTTTAAGGATTTCCTCGCGGCCCTTTACGTCCGGGCACTCAACCGGAACTTGGCGGTCAAAGCGGCCGGGACGCAAAAGCGCCGGGTCAAGAATGTCGGCGCGGTTGGTGGCGGCCAAAACGATCAAGCCTTTTTCGTTGTCAAAGCCGTCCATCTCTACAAGCAATTGGTTAAGGGTTTGCTCGCGCTCGTCGTTGCCGCCAAGGTTGTTCACGCGGCTTTTTCCTATCGCGTCAAGCTCGTCGATGAAAATGATGCACGGCGCTTTTTCGCGCGCGGTTCTGAACAAGTCGCGGACGCGGCTGGCTCCTACGCCTACGAACATTTCTACAAAGTCGGAGCCTGAGATTCTAAAGAAGGGAACGCCGGCCTCGCCAGCGACCGCGCGGGCCAACAAAGTTTTTCCGGTGCCGGGCGGGCCTACAAGCAAAACGCCCTTGGGAATTTTTCCGCCGATGTCGGTGTATTTTTTGGGAGACTTAAGAAAGTCGACGACTTCGACCAACTCTTCTTTGGCCTCGTCAACTCCGGCGACGTCGGAGAATCTTGTCTTTACTTTTCCTTCGTCAACCGCTTTGGCCCGGCTTCCGCCAGTTCCAAAAAGGCTTCCCATGCCGCCTCCGCCCATTCTTCTAAAGATAAAGAAGTACATCAGCATCAAAAGGCCGATCGGCAAAAGCACGTTCAGCAAAATCTGCAAAAGGTAGTTGTTTTGCGCCCGGATGAATTTATAGTGGACGCCTGTTTCGTCAAGAAGCTTGATAAAGTCTTCGAACAAAATTCCGACGGTTTTGTAATCAGGATTCTTTTCGTTTTGCATGAAGAAGGGAATCGGAAGCTTGTCTGATTCTGTTTTTTCGGTTTGAATCGAAGTGTAGCCGTAAAAATAACTGTCGCTCAATTCAACGTCTTTAATCGTTCCTTCTTGAACCAACTTGCGGAATTCCGAAAAGTCGATCATTTTTTCGTTGGCGGTTGAAGAGAAAATATGAATAAAGCCCAATACTAAAATGGCGGTGACAATTATCAGCCAAAAGGGGAACGTGGGCTTTCCGCCCGATCCGTCGTTTTTTCCGTCGTCGTCGCCGGAAAGCTTAAAAAAGTCAAACTGGTCGTTTTCGTCTTTTTTGTTCTTTTTTTTGTCGTCGTTTTGTTCGCTCATATCCTTTAAATATAGCGCAAAAAAACGCCCTTGCCAAGTGAGCGAATTTTTATTATTATATAAGTATGATTTATAACGAAGAAGACGAAAAAAAGAAGTCTGGCGCCAAGCCCGACGCCCTTGCAGAAAAATTCCTTAAAACCCGCCAAATTTTGCTTTCTGGCGAAATCAACAAGGAACTTGCCCAAACCGTCAACAAGCAGCTTTTGCTTTTGGAATCGGATGGAACAAAGCCGATATACATTTACATCGACTCTCCCGGAGGAGACGTAAGCGCCGGCTTTGCCATTTTTGACATGATCCGCTTTGTAAACGCTCCGGTTGTTTTGATCGGAAACGGCTTGATCGCCAGCGCCGCCGCGCTGATTTTGCTTGCCGTTCCCAAAGAGCGCCGCGTGGGCTTGCCTCACAGCTCATACTTGATCCACCAGCCCTTGTCAGAAATGAGGGGAGTGGCCACCGACTTGCAGATCCAGGCCGAAGAAATGGCCAAGACCCGCGCCCTTTTGAACAAAATCATCGCCGAACAGACCGGAAAAGACGAAAAACAGGTTAAAAAGGACACCGAGCGCGATTATTGGCTTACCGCTGACGAAGCCCAAGAGTACGGCCTTATCAGCAAAGTCATTTCTACGCGCAAAGAACTTGCAGGAATAAAGATTAAATAGTATAATCTTTAAATATGGTTTTTGAACTGACAGACGCGCTTGGCGAGGCTATTGCAAAAGCTCTGGAAAACCAGGACAAAAAGTTCTTGGTTGACGCCAAGAATTCCGCGCTTGTCGAACAAGACCAAAGCGTTAGCCCGGACGGCGACAGGTATTACGAACTGCCGCCTTGGGACAGCGCGGACGGATTCTCCCTGATGGAAGACTTCGTAAACGACTTGCACTCGCCGCTGGCTTACACGGATTTGCAAACGGCCTTGCATTCAGGAAAGGGGGTTTTTAGAGGATTTAAGGACGTTTTAAAGCGGTACCCGTTGATAGAACGCAGGTGGCATTATTTTAAAAGCCGCGCTCTTTTAAGTTACGTCAACAGTTGGTACAATTCGCTTCGTGAATCATGGGGCTTGGAAAAATTGGATTCCGAACCCGAAGAAACAGAAGATTTGCTCTGCGATGATTTTACTTTTAGCGAATACGATTTTGAAAAGGACAGGCAAAACGCGCTAGGGCTTTTAAACCAAGCCGTCCAAGAAATTGCCCTTGAGTATGCCGCTGATGTCGCCCAATCTTTTGGGGAACTGTGGCAAAGCCAGTTTGAATACAACGCTCAAGCGCAAAAAGGTTTTGTATGCAAAACTTTTGGCGGAGATTTTGCCGGATGCATAGTTTGGTCGTCGTGTCCTAAAGATTCAAGCAAGGCCGTTTTGCTTACAGGCTTGTTTGTAGAAAAAAAATGCCGCGGCTTAGGCATAGCCAGGGAGCTTTTTGAACGCGCCCTTGACTCTTTACAAGCCAGCGGCGCGCAATGGGTTATAATTGCGAACACTTTTGTTCCGGACTTGATGCAGGGAATGTTGAACCGTTCAGGTTTTAAGAAAATTGGTTCCACCTGGATCGCGGACTTTTTAGGAGATTTAAATGCGTTACAATAACAGAAGAGAATCAGAGATTGATTACGACAGAATCGCGGAGTTTTTGAAGGCCTCCGTTCAGCAGGTAAAAACACAAGAAGACGTTGACGTTTTGATCCAACTCAAAAAGGTTTTTAAGAAAAACGTTCCCTTCACTTTGCGCGGATACCTTGCCGCTTATTTGCTTAAGGTGGCCACTGGCAACGCCCGCCGCCCCTTCCAGCCAAGAAACAACCACGACAACTTTTCAAAAGACAATTTCCGCTCGCGCCGCGATGAAAACCGCCGCGACGCAAAGGCCGAGGGCGCCGACGCCGAGCCCCGCCACGAGCCCCATCCCCGCGTAGAAATAGATCCGGCTTTGGCCACAACTATTTTTGTCGGCATCGGCCGCAACCGCCGCGTGTTCCCGCGCGACTTGGTTGGCCTTTTGATCGGCGTGGCCGGCTTGGACCGCGAGCGCATCGGCGACATCCGCGTTTTGGCCAACTACTCTTTTGTCCAGCTCTTTACCGAAGACGCCGACAAGGCTATCAACGCCCTTAACGGTTACGACTACCGCGGCCGAAAGCTTTCGGTAAGCTACTCGCGCCAAAAGGAAGAGGGAGACTCTGATTCTTCTTCAGAAAGCGCGGCCGATTCAAACGGCTACGAGCAAAGCCAAGAGTCCCAGGCTATTTCAGAGCAAGAGCGCGAAGACGCCGCGGCTTACGCAGCCGCCGAAAAGGCCTCTGAAAACCAGGGCTTCGGCTCGCCGCTTGTTTGAGGAGTATTTGTAGCGTAATGGACATACATTCGGCCCAAACGGGCCCCTTGGAAGTTAACACGTTCATTTTGCCGCTTGCGGGGCGAGCCGTTTTGTTGGTTGACCCCGCGGGCTGCGAGTATTCCGGCGACGAAAAATCGATCGCGCGCGTCCTTGACGAGCACGATTGCGTTCCCGTGGGCATTCTTCTTACTCACGGGCACTTTGACCACGTTTGCGGCATAAAGGCCCTTCGCTCCTCCTTTCCAAACCTTCCCATCGCAATTCATGTGGCGGACCAAAAGTTTTTGGGCCCCGGCTCCCAAGACGTTCACAGGCAAAGCCTTGAGCTTATGTCGTGGGAGGAGGAAGACTTTTTAAAGGACCTTAGCGACTTGCCCGACGCGGCCTGCTTGCTTAAGGACGGCGACTCTTTGGACACGATTTTTAAGACCGAAGACATAATCAGCGCCTTTACCGGCGACGAAGTTCCTGACGTTGAAGGCGTGGCCAACGCTTTAAGCCACTGGCGCGTAATTCACACGCCGGGACACACGGCTGGCTCGGTTTGCTACTACAACGAGTCCGAAAAAGTCTTGATCTCAGGCGACACGGTGTTCTTCCAATCATACGGCCGCACAGACTTGCCCGGCGGAAACGAAGAGCAAATGCAAAAGAGTTTGTCGGAAATTTTTGAAACGATTCCCGGCGACGTTTTGGTTTATCCCGGCCACGGCGCTTACGGCTTTGAGTTAAGCGTCAACTCGTAAATCGTTTTAGTCTTTTTCCCGCATGTTAAAGTCTTTGTCCTCGTCGATCATTTGCAACATGATTTTCGCAAAGTCGGGGTCAAATTGCGTTCCGATTCCCGTTCCGATTTCGGCGCGGGCGGTTTCTTGCGGAAGGAGCTTTCTGTAGCTGCGGTTTGACGTCATGGCGTCGTAAGCGTCGGCCACTGCGATGATTCTTCCAATCTCAGGAATCTTTTTGCCGGACAAGCCCGTCGGGTATCCGTTTCCGTCGTAGCGTTCGTGGTGGGAGTAGGCGCCGTCGGCGATGTGCGGAATTTGCGTGATGTTGGCCAAGATCTGCGCGCCGATTACCGGGTGCTCCTTTACCACATCGTATTCTTCTTTTGTAAGCGGGCCATTTTTGTTTATTATCGTGTTGGGAACTCCGATTTTTCCAACGTCATGCAAAAGGGCCGAAATGTAAATGTTGCGGCAAGCGGCTTCGGACTTTCCAAAGCGGCGCGCGATTTCCCTTGAATATTCGGCGACGCGCGTTGAGTGGCCGTGTGTGTACGCGTCCTTTGCGTCGATGGCGCTGGCCAAAGCTTCGGCCGTTTCGGTGGTCATTCTGGTAAGCTCCATAATGTTGTTGTTGACCACTCTTTCCATTTTATACACGGAGCGGGCCAGCGTTCCGATTTCGTCTTTGTTAGGAACTTTTAAAAGGTTGTTGTCCGGCTCGCCGTTTTCGGAAGCGAAGCGGTTTGTCTCGGTTGTGATTTCCAAAATCGGCATTATGAATTTGCGGTTAAAGTAAAATGAAAACAGAATGACGGAACAAGCGCCAAAAAACAAAATCATGATGACAACGAATCTTACATAGGAGCGGCGGGCGTCTACAAATTCTTGGACGTTTTTTTGCGCTCCGATAAGCGCGACGATTCTTCCTCTGGAATCGTATACAGGAAGCTGCGCCGTTATGTGCGAGCCGCTTCGCGATTTGATCGTGTGACGAACAAGCTCGGCTCCTTCTTCGTAAACGCGCTTTGTGGTGCGATAGTAGCCTTCTTCGTAGTAGTCTTCCTCGTAGCCGAGCGGGTAGGGAGACCAATTCGTTGCCTTTCCGACGGGGTCGTAAAAATAGAAGATGTGCCTGTAATCCGGAGCTTCGACTTCTGAAACGTAAATTACGTTAAGGTCAAATTGGTCAACAAGGACTTGAAGCTGTTTTAGGACTTCCTTGTGCTTGCTGTCGCTTACCGGCTCTTTTCTGTATCTTTTAAAGTCGTCCGGATTTAGAAAGTCGCGCGCGGCCTTGGCGATTTCTCGTATGCTGTCGTCGTACTGTTCCCTAAACTGATGGTTAAAAGCCCAATAGCTTGCGGCGAAAATTAGAGAGCAAATCGCGATGTTCGCGATGGCGATGTATAGAATGACCCTTTTTGTAATGACGGGGAATTTTTTTCTAGCCATAAAGACTATTATAGCGCGCTTTTCGGTTTTTTTGCAAATTTTAACGGAGCGTCTGAAAGACGCGGTGAAACCGCTCGAACATACGATTATGGTCTTGCATTCAAAAATACGAGCGGCCCCGGTAGCGTCTGAAAGACGCGGTGAAACCGCTCGAACATACGATTGTGGTCTTGCATTCAAAAATACGAGCGGAAAAATCTAAGAATAATACCACTTTATTGCTTGATTTTGTTCAAAATACACAAAAATATGACAAAAGTATGAAAAAAGCCGATTTTTCAAAAAATTCTTTTTGACAATTTCTGAATCCTATTGTATCATTTAAGTCATGCAGTCCGGTCAACGTGACTCTCC
>Ga0256407_10006069_pt1 | contig 18904 bp, 13 predicted proteins | sample RumenRJG_04DNA_FD_193489 | JGI IMG/M metagenome (GOLD analysis project Ga0256407, IMG submission 193489) | Bovine rumen microbial communities from Lethbridge, Alberta, Canada - RJG_04 | ecosystem: Host-associated > Mammals > Digestive system > Stomach > Rumen | place: Canada: Alberta... | reverse complement strand
AAATAAATAATATTTATATTATTTTTTCAACAAATTTTTTTATTTTAGGTTAAATAATATATTAATTATAAAAAAATTCATAAATAAAAGCACTCAAATTAACAATAAAAAAAAGAAAAAAAAAAACCAAAAAGATTTATTAATTTAAAAAATTAAAAAAATAATTAATTATTCAAACTAAAAAATAAAAAATTTAAAAAAATGGGAGATAGACTTTCAAAACCACAAAGAGAAAAAGAATTAATAGATGGTTCAACCTCAGAATTAGAATATGGAATATGTACAATGCAAGGTTATCGTCCAACAATGGAAGACGCATATTTCTATTCAACAAATTTAGTCCCAGAAACAAAACTATCAATTTTTGGTATATGTGATGGACATGGTGGAAAAGAAGTATCAACATATATTTCAAATCATTTTATTGAATATTTATTAAATAATGAAAATTTCAAAAATAAAAAGTACGAAATTGCACTTAGAGAAACATTTTTATCATTAGATCTATCATTATTAACTGAAGAAGCAAAAAAAGAACTTTATGAAATATCAAAAAATGATAGAATAGAAGATGATAAAAAATTAGAAGAAATTATAAAAAACAATGAAAAAATTCCAAATAGTGAAATTGAAAAAATGAAAATTTTCAAAAATTTATTTGATCCTCATAATTTACAAAATATCAACATTTCATCATTTTGTGGTTCAACATGTTGTACAGTATTAATAACAGATAATAAATTATATATAGCAAATTTAGGAGATTCTCGTTGTATAATATTAAATAAAAAAGGAGAAATTATTTATAAGACAACTGATCATAAATGTACAGGAAAAAAAGAATTAAAGAGAATTGAACAAGCTGATGGATTTTTAGAAGGAAATCGAATTAGAGGTTCTTTGGATGTTTCAAGAGGTTTTGGAGATTTAGAACATAAACAATGTAAATGGCTTAAATTAGAAGATCAAGCTATTACTCCTAATCCTGAAATTAATGTTCTTGATTTGGAAAATGTATTTTATTTTATTATTGGATGTGATGGATTTTTTGATCCTACTAATGAGGATGAGGTTAATTTGAGAATTGCTAATTTTGTTGTTAATGGATTTAATAATAATAAAAAAGGAAGTCAGATTATTGCAGAATATATTGATTTACTTGTTAAGGATGATCTTCAGAAGGATAATAATCATGGAACTGATAATTGCTCTGCTATTGTTATTAGGTTTTTAAATAAAGAAAAGAAAGAAAAAGAAAAAAAAGAAGAAGAAAAGAAAGAAGAAGACAAGAAAGAAGAAGAAAAAAAAGAAGATGAAAAAAAAGAAGAAGAAAAAAAAGAAGAAGAAAAGAAAGAAGAAGAAAAAAAAGAAGATGAAAAAAAAGAAGAAGAAAAAAAAGAAGAAGAAAAAAAAGAAGAAGAAAAAAAAGAAGATGAAAAAAAAGAAGAAGGAGAAAATGATTTATGAGGGAATAATGGATAATAAATTTTTAAATTATATAAAATGATTTCTTTGAAAAATATTTTACAAATAAAATTAGTAAATTATAAAATGAAATAATTATAGGAAAAATTTTGAAAGAAATATTAAATTAATTATAAAGAATAAAAAGATAAAAAAATATAAAAAGTATTTAAATGGAAAAATAAAAACCCAAAAATAAACTTTTACATAAAAATTTAATTAATTTAAATAAATTAAAAATTTCAAAAAAAAAAAAAAAATAAATTTAGAAAAAAAGTAAAACTGGAATAAAAAAATGGATGAATCTTCAAGTAGTAAATCCACAAAAAACACAATGCCATCAAAAGATAATCTAAATCACTGTAATGAACTTGATAATTCATCAATATCATTAGATTTAAAAAGTCAAATAATAACTTCAATATCATCAAATCTTGAAGATTTAATAATAGAAAATTTACATAATATTCATCAACTTTATGTAAAAAATGATATATTTTTCTTATATCATATTCCACAAATTTCAATTGAAGATTATATAAAAAGATTAATGAAATATACTCAAATGAATATATCATCATTAATTCTTGCTATAATTTATATTGATAAAATGTGCGAAAATAATAGATATGTTTTATGTTTTAATAATATTCATAGATTAATTTTAACTTCTTGTTTATTAAGTATTAAATTTAATGAAGATTGTTCTTTACATAATGATTTATATGCTAAAATTAGTGGGGAAAGTGTTGATGTTGTAAATAAGTTAGAATATGAATTCTATGTTTTACTTAATTTTTCTCTTTTTGTTGAGTATGATTATTATGAAAAATACTTCGAATACTTTAGTCAATATACAAAAAATAATAATATTTTAGAAAATAATAATAATTCATATTATGAATGCTGAATTAAGTTCTTTTACCAATATTAATTATATTTTTTTTATTTTATTTTTTTTTCTTAAAGGAGGGTTTTAATTCAGCATAATATTTAAAAAGAACTTTATTTTATTTATAAAAAAATTAAAAATATACTTATAAATTATACATTTTTAAAAAAATTTTTATACAAATTAAAAATCTTATTCCCTTATATCTGTTAAATAAAAATATCAAAAAACCAAAAAATAAATAAATCTAAATCTAAAAAAAAATCAAATAAAAAAATCAAAAAAATAAAAATAATTCAAAATAAAAAATAACAAAAACAAATAAAAAATATTAAAAAAAATAATATATATACATATAAATGCCCAGAAGATCGATAGTAGCATTAGGAACAGAATCTTTTTTCGCCCGTCCTCAAGAGACTCGAACAAAACTTCTTCAAGATAATAGAAGAATTTTAATGAATGAAATATATGATATGGTAGATTTAGATGGAGATAATAGAATAAAATCAAATGAAGTTCGTCAAATTTTAGGTGCAATGGGAAGAGAACCAAATAATGAAGAAATAATGGATTTTTTAAAAATTGCTGATAAAGATAATAGTGGATTAGTTGATAAACTTCAATTTATGGAAGCTATGGAAAAAATTTATTCTATTCCTATTGAAGGTGTTGAAGAAGTTAAACAATCTTTTGCTTTTTTTGATCATGAAGAAACTGGGAAAATTAGTACTGAGAAATTAAAAAAAATTTTATTGGCACAAGATGATTTTAGTGAAGAAGATGTTGAAAAAATTATTAAATTAGCTGATCCTGATAGTATTGGATTTATTGATTATGATAATTTTGTTGAAGTTTGGAAATTTCAGTAACAGTTTTAAAAAAAATTTTTTTTTTTTTTTTTTTTTTAATTTTTGGTACTTTTTTTTTTTTTTTTGGCTATTTTTTTTGGGATTTAGAAATTTTATTTAAAGAATTATTTTAAATTTTTTATTTAATTTTTATATTTTATTTTTAATTTTTTTATGATATTTTTACAAAGTTTTTTTTATTATTATTCATATCTTTTAAAATATTTTTAATATATATAAAAACATATTTTGAAATATCTATTTACTTAATTTAAATTTTAATTTTCATCAATTGGCTTTTATAAATTTTTATATAAATATAATAAAAAAATATAATTATTTTTCATGAAATATTAAAAATAAAATTTTTTATTAAATTATTATCATATATTATATAAATAAAAACAAAATATTCAAATTTAATATATTTTATATGTAAATAAAAAAAAATAAAAATATATCGACAACTGTGAGAATTGAACTCACGCGGGTTTCCCCATCTGCTTAGCAGGCAAACGCCTTAACCACTCGGCCAAGTTGTCATCTGATTAATACTTAATTAATTTTATATTATAAAAACTGAAAAAATAAAATAAATAAATAATTAATTATTAATAAAAAATAATAATTAATCATATATTATTTATTAATATTTAAAACCCATTCATTAACTTATAAACTTAATAAAAAAAAAAAAAAAAATTTCAAAACAAACTTTTTAAAAATAAAAAAAATAAAAAAAATATTCAAAACATTTAATTATAAAAAAAACAAAAGACAAACTCAATTTTAACTAATTTCATCTTGAAAACATTCAAAAATAAGATCACCTTGTTCATTTTCAAATTCTTTAATCCTATCTTCATATTTCATATCATTAATTTCCATAGCCTCACTCATATCCATAGTAGTATCTTTAGGATGAAACATATGAGCACATAAATCAAGAACAGTTCTCTTATCAATTTCAGCACTTTCATTATTAGCTCTAATATTAGAATAATATTCAACAAATTCAGTAATTCTATCATAAAATTTACACTCATCCTTAATAGCATTAAATCTATCTTTACTTAAATAACTTAAACAAATTAAAATATGCATTAAAACAGAAGTTGGTATATTTTCCTTTATCATTGTTAAGAAAGTTTCAGTTAAATTTTTACATACTGCAACATTATTACCAAGGAAATCAAGAGTAATATTTGAATGTAATATATTTGCAAGTAATGCACTTGCGAAATCTAAACAGAAAATATGTATTTCATTAACACGACTTCTTTGTAATAATTTAATAATCCAATCTATTAAACCAAATTTCATATATATTGGTATTGTATCTTCTTTAACACTCATTTTTTGTAATATTGCAATACAGAATCTTTGTATTACTTGACCATCTTCTGTTCCTTTCATTATTTCTATTATTTTTTCTACTATTGAAGGACCATTTGTCATTAAATATTCTACTCCTTTATATGTTGCTGAAATTATTGATATTAAAGATAATGTTGCATGTCTTAAATTATATGCATGGAAATTTAATAAATCTAAAACAAATTGATTTGATTTTGTTTCTTCAATATTTAAAATATCATTTCTAATTAATTCATATACTAAATTTTTTCTTAATTCAGGTGAAATTTGTAATGCATTAACTCTTAAAGATAATAATACTTCAATAATATTTTCTGTATTTTTATCTTCTTTTGCTTTATTTAATTTTTTTTTATGTTCAATCATAACAGCTTGATTCATTATTTCTGTTTTTTCATCCCATTCATCACTCATTATTATTTTGTGATATTTTCCTATTTGTGCTTTATAATTTTCAATTGTTTCTCCTAAATTTTCATTTGATTGATTTCCATCTTTTAAATTATGTAATTGTTGTAAACAATTAATTACAATTGAAAATATTTGTCTTGCACATTGAAGAATACTTTTATGCTTTTTGTCAAGTAATTTATATGCATCTTGTAATTTTTGTAATTGTTTTGCTTTATCTTTTGATTCTTGAATATATTTTGTTAATTTTGATTGTTTGTCTTCTGGAATGTTTTCTTTTGCTCCTTTTTTATCTACGTTTTTAAAATTGTCTTCTTTTTCAAAACATTCTAAAGTTGATTTGTATCCCCTTTGTTTTAAAAAGTCTTTTATCAATTCTATTTCGTTATCTTCTTTGTTGGATGACATTTTTTTTAATAAAAATTTAAATTTTGTTTAAATTATATATCTTTTAGATTTGGATTTAATTTAATTTTAAATATTTATTTTTTTTTTTTTTGATATTTTGTTATTTTTTTATTTTGTTTTTTTTTTTGGTAAACTAATAATAATTTGGATAATTAATTGTTTTTGAAATTAAATTATTTATTGTTTATATATTTATTAAATTCAATTTAAATAATATAAATTAAAATAATTTTATAGATTCTTTTTATTATATTTCATTTTTTTTCTTCAATTAAATATTTTAATTAATTTATAATTTTTTTATTATCCTTTTAATATATCTAATTAAAATGTAGATATTTCATCTTTTTCTAATATATTTAAAAAATATATTATCCTATTGTATATATAGTAAAAAAGTTATTACTAATAATCTTTAAATAAAACCCTAAAAAATGAAAAAGCAATTTTAATTATTTTAAAAAATAAAAAAAATAATGTTTCTCTACATAAAAAATAATATAGCATATAAAAGTATCAATTAATAAAATTATTAAGAATCAAAAGTAACATCAAAATCTTTACTCATAATAGCTTCCCAATTAGATTTAGCACTTTCAATACTAGAAAACATTTTTTCATTATCATTTAATTTTTTATCATCACTATAATTTAAAAACCCAATTTCAAAAATATTACTTAATTTTTTTTCATAAGCCTCATATCCAATTCTATCAATTTGAAAACAATAAGATTCATTATTATGAAAATATTTAATAATTTGTTCTTTATAATTAGTTAAAATTTTATTTCTTAATTTTTTTAATTGTTCAAATAATTCCATTGAATTATGAATTTTTTCAATATTTCTATTAGAAATTTTTTTATTATTTTCAAATTCTAAATACAACAATTGAGGTGAATCTTTATCAATTTGACTAAGGACAGTTTTACAACTTCTTAATTCAATTATAAAATTTAATAACTCATTTAATTTTTCTTTAGTATCATTTGTTAAATTTTTAATATCAAAAATTAAATATGGTGCATCTTCAATATAACTTAAATTACATTTTTTAAAATTACCATTTAAATCACATGATATTTTATAAAAAATATTAAGTAAACAATGAGTTATTGTTGGTTTTATATAAAGACATGCTGCACTTGAATATATTAATTTATGATATAAGTATATTATTCTATTTCTTATTTTTGTTATTAAAGAAATTAAATTTTGTGCTTGTTTTAAATTTTCTTCTTCTTCACAAAAAGATAAATCTACTATTTTTATTTGTTTAAGATTATTTCCTTCAATTACTAATGAAGGACTTCCACATCCCATTTACTTTTTGTCAAAAAAAGTATTATTAAAAATATTAAAAAAAATGTAATATAAAATATTCTATTTAATACAAAAAAAAACTAAAAAAACTGAAAAATTAAAAAATAAATAAAAAAATTATTTCTTACAACATTTTTTTTTTTTCTTAGCATTATTATTCCCTTTATCTAAATGTTCATTAGCATTAAGAGTAATACCATTTTCTTGAATTTTATTATTTTTCTCATCATCATTCCCAATATTAATTTTTTTTGAAATTTGTTCAATCATATTATTAAAAGCTTTTTCAATATTAACAGCCTGTAAAGCACTAGTTTCTAAAAAAGCAATATCAAACTGTTCTGCTTTTTTCAAAGCATCATCTTGAGTAACTTGTCTTTCATCTTCTAAATCACATTTATTTCCAATTAATAAAATACAAACATCAGAATCACCATTATTTTTTAATTCTTCAATCCATTTATTAATATTATCAAAAGTTTCTTTTTTACTTATATCATATACAACAAAAGCTCCTTTTGCTCCTTTATAATATGCATTTGTTATTGATTTATATCTTTCTTGTCCTGCTGTATCCCATATTTGAACTTTTATATTTATGTTATTTGATTTTACTATTTTACTACCAAATTCTACTCCAACTGTTGATTTAGTTTCTATGGAAAATTCATCACGAACGTAACGACTTAGGATATTGGTTTTACCTACACCTGAATCACCTATTAGAACTACTTTGAATATTATGTCATATTCTTCATCTGACATTTTTTTTTTTTTTTTTTTTTTTTTTTTTTTTTTTTTTTTTTTTTTTTTTTTTTTTTTTTTTTTTTTTTTTTTTTTTTATTAAAATTAAAAATTTTTATTTGTCATTTTTTTTTTTTTTCTATTGTTTTTCTTTTTTTTTTTAATTTTATATTTTATTTTTTTATTTTAATATTTTATTATCAAATAAAATGAAAAATGATATAAGGAGAATTCTTTTTATTGATAGGAAATTAAAACAATTATGTAAAAATAATAATAAATCTTTATTGGAAACTAATAAAACTTCTATAAGTAATGGGATTAAAAATTCTTTTGATAATAATAATATTAATTTTGCAAAGAAAATAATGAATAGAAATTTAATGGTAAAATATAATGTAACTCCATTTAAACATACATTAATTTCAATTCAAAATTTTATTGAATCAAAATATTGTAGAGAAATTGCAGTTTTTAAAGAAAATTTAATATTTAATTATGGACAAGAATTTCTTAAAAGAATGTATAATAAAAATGAATCTATTACAAGATTACCAAAATTTGTTGTTTATTATAGAAATTATCTTTTATTTTTTTGTAGACCAATTTTTCATGAGTTAAAATTAGATGAAAAATTTCAAAAATATTATGAAACAAAAGCACAATTATTTTATCAAGGTAATTATAATAAAGAAAATAAAAAAGAAAAAAATACAAATAATGAAAATGTTATTACAATATTTACTCCTAAAATAAAACAATTACTTTCTGGTCAAAATTCATCTTCTCAATTAACTATAAAGAAAGTAGATAGTAATTCTGTTATAACTGCTCTTTCTCTTGAAAATTCAATTTTAAAAATATTAAATGAAAATATAAATAAATCAAATGAAAAAGAAAAAAAAGATAATAATTCAAAAATAAAATTTGAAAAAGAGAGATTTAAGCCAAAATTAATGTTAAAAATAAATAAAGATAGAAATTCAATATCAATATCAAATACTAAATCTTTAATAGAAAAAAAAGAATCATTACCTTTATATAATAAACATTCACGTAATTTAATAATAAATAATCCTCTTTATACAGAAGAAAATACATATTCAAATAGAAAAAGTAATAATAAAAACATAACAAAACATTTTAAAATTTTTTCTTCACATAATCCAAATTTTATTATTGAAAAACAAAATAAACATTTTTCAATAATTCCTCCAATTAAAATTCCTACTAAAGATAATAGAAAAAAACAAAGAACACCATCTGTTTCAATAAGAAGAAATAGTATTAGTACAAGAAAAAATAATCAACCTAAATTATTTTCTAATTTATTTATTCCTTTTAAAAATGAAAATAATAATAAAGATATTAATTATTTTAAAACTTCTTCAAATTTTAATACTTTAAAAAACGAACATTTAAGAACTAAATTAAATTTAAAAAAATCAAAAATTCTTTCAAAAATTTATTTTAATCAAGGAAAAAATGTGTATAATTTCAAAAAATTAATTACAAATTATAATATTTAAGCCATTTATATTTGTATTTTTAATAGTTTAATTTTTTATACATTTTATATTATTAATACAATAGAATAGGTTAATAATACTATTTTTCATTACAAACATTAATTTCTTTAATTTTTTTTGATTCAAAAAAACAAATAAAAAAAAAATATAAAAAAATTATTTAAATAAAGAAATTTTTTTAATTGAAGATAAAGGAGATCTTGTAGATTTTGTATAACGTCTTGTTGATAATTCATCAATTGAAGATAAATTGGATATTTTTATTGATAAATTTCTAACTTTCTCTAATAAGTTGTGATTTTTTATTATTTCTTCATTTAATTTTATATAATGATTTTCAGTATTAATTAATTTTTCTGAATATTCTTTATTTTCAATTTCTACTGGTTTAATTTCTACGTTATTGTCTATTTCTTTTTTCATATCTTTTAATATATTTGATATTGTATTATAATTATTTTCTAAAACTTGATATTTTTTATTTTGTTGTTGTTCAGTTTTCAAAAATGCTTTTTTTTCTTCATTTTTTTTAGTTTCTAACGAATTTATTTTTAAAGTTTGTTTTTCAATTTCTTTTAAGTTTATATTTACTTTTTCATTTATTTCTACTAATTTAATACTTAATATTTTAAATGCATCATTTTTAATATTTATTATACTATCATTTGTTTCTATTATATTTTTTTTTTCATCTTTTATTTCATTAACTTCTTCTTCAAAATTATTTATTATATAAATTTCATCTTTATAAGTTTCTTGAATAAAATTAGAATATTTTTCAATTCCTCCTCTATTATTCATAAATAAATCTTTTAATCTTTTTATTATCTTTAAATAATTTTTATAATTAGAATTTAAATTTTTAATATGATTATATTCTTTTCGTAATTGTATTATTAAAGACTCTTGATTTAATTTTTTTTTTATTTCTGTTAATAGACCTTTTGATTTTTTTATATTATCTTTTTTTGTATGTAATATTTCAAGTAATAACTCTCTTAATTTACCACTTTTTGGCTGAGGTGAAAATGTTTTCATTTATTTCAATTAATTTTTTTCTTTTCTTAACAATTTACTACATTTATTTGATAATTATTTATTTAAAGTATTAAATTATATTATATATAATAATTAATAAATTATTTCAAATTACTAAATTTATTATCCTTATTATTTAGAATTATTTGAATTCTTTTTTTTTTTTCTTTGCCATAAATAAATTTATTACTTTTTATTAAAAAATAACTTTCTATTCCACAAATTGGGCATTTTCTAAATAATTCTCTTTTGTTTTTTAAAATTGCTTCTTTTCTCCATTCTTTAATACAATTATAACAAAATATATCATTACAATTTGAAAGAAGACCATATTTTTTTATTTTTTGAAAACAAAGTGAACATTCTTTAAAATTAAATTTATAATTAAACAAATTACCCATTATAAGATTTTGTAATTTTGAACTTTCAAAAAAAATTTTCATATTATCATCATTAAAATATAAATTAATTGGCATTTTTTCATTAGGAGAAAAATTAATTATAGTTTCTTCTTTTGGAATATCAACTTCAATTTCATTAAAATCTCTTTCAATTTCTTTTATTATAGAAGGAATTGAATCATCTAAATTATTTTGATTTGAAAAAGATTCAGTTAAATTTTCAGTTGAATTCATTGAATTTTGAATTAAATAATTTTTAATATTTAATTAAATAATTTCTTTACATATTGAATAAAGTAATAAATATTAAATATAATATATATCTATGATATATATTATTCAAGTAAAAATGATGATATATTATTAAAAATAAAACAATAATATTTTTAATGAGATTAAATTAAATAAATACAAAAATATATTTTTTTTAAGTTAAAATAATAATCATATTAAATATAAAAAATATAATCACTTTTTATAATTAACAATATTAAAAAAAAACAAAAAAAAAAATACTAATAAGAAAATTAAGTTATAAAAATTAAAAATAAAAAAAAATAAAAAACAAATTAAAAAAAGCAAACAAAATTAAAAATGTCAGATAACGTAAGTCATTCAAGTAAAAAAACCTCCTCAAAAAAAAATTCTCAAATGAGTCAAAGTTTAAAACAAAGTGGTAATGATGAAAATGGAAACGAAGAACAATCAGAGCATTCATCAAATAACAAAAGTAATAATAATAACGACAATATATCAAATAATAAAAGTATGAATGTGTCACAAGCATTATCAGAAAATAAGCAATATTTAAACACAAATGAAGGAAGAAGACAACAATTAAATCAAATAGAATTAAGACAAATTCAAGCAAATGCTTTTGAAAATTATATTAATGATACTGGAATTTCTTCTGCTTTTCAATTAATTTTTTCTGAATTAATTACTAAAAAAATTCCTGTTGAAAATTATTATACTTATACTGCAAGTCGTCTTAGAGAAATTGGAAGAGAATTAGATGAAATTAAAGCATTAAGAAAGAAAAATAATAATTAAATTATATATTAAAAAAAATAATAAAATTTTTTCTTTTTTGTTTTATTGTATTTTTAAAATATATTATAAAAAAAAAAATTTGTAAATTAAAAAATAATTATAATATATACACAATTAAAAAATGGAAGAATCTAATACTTATGTTGATTTTGAATCACTTCAAAAAATACTTGGATTAAATGATATGACACTTTTTGTTAGTTATTTAAAAGAAATTTATAAAGATTTAGCAGAAAGATCAGAAGGAGATAAAAAAAAAGGAATAAATAAAGTAACATTTTATGATTATATTAAATTACCTATTTTTATTGCAGAAAAATTATTTTATGCCCTTGATAGAAATAAAGATAATTTTTTAAATTCAACAGAATTTATAGAAGGACTTCAAAATTTATATATGGGAGATTTTGATTCAACATTAGAAATTATTTTTAGAATGTTAGATTTTGATAAAGATGGTTATATTAATAAAGAAGATATAAAAGTAATTTTATCATATCTTCCTTTAAAAACAGATAATACTCAAATTCAATATAAATTCCAAATGCAATCTTTAAGTGAAATAGATGAAATATTAAAAAATACATTTGGAGATAATAAAAAATTAAATGAAAGTGAATTTTCAAAAGTAATTCAAAATAAACAAAGTGATATATATTTACAAATATTATGTTTTTTATATCAAAAAAAACCATTTAAAGATCAAAATGTTCGTCCATTAAAAGCATCAAAGAAAAAAATAACAATAACACCAAAAATGAAAACTTTAACACCAGTTATTGTAAATAATGAACCAAATAAAAAATTATTTATTACTCCTTCTAAAAAATCTACTTTTTCACCTGCTGAAGCTTTTTTGGCAACTGCACAAATAAAAGAAGAATTTGGAACTCCAAAATCAAGTATGAGTTTTTTTGATAATAATACTCCTCAAATTTCTGGTATGAAAGGTATGATTAGAATGTATAATGAAAAAATTATTAGTAATGATATTAAAAATTTTTCTGGTAATCAATTAAAGAATTCTAAAAATTATTTTCATAGTCCTTCACAATTTCTTATTCAAAATTTTAATCAACAAGAAAAATTAAAAAAAAAAAAAAAAATTGATAATTTTGATATGGCTTCTAATTTAATTAAAATACAACAATTGAATTTAAATGTTGATTCTGATAGTTCAAGTGATGAAGATGAAAAAAAAACAAAAAAAGAAAGTAAAGAATTAAAAAAAAAAGAAGAAAAAGAAAAAAAAGAAGAAGAAGATATAAATGAAGATATAAAACAAGAAGAAATAAATGATGAAATAAAAGAAGAAGAAAAAGATGAAATTTTATATGAAAATTATGTATTTAAAATATCAACATCAAATAAATTATTAAAATATTTTTTAGTAGTAATAGGAAAAGATATTTATTATTATAAAACAAATAAAAAAGAAGAATTATTAGGAATGCATAATTTAAGTGGTTGTTATATTAAAGCAAATGGAGATAAATTATTAAATGGAATAAAATTATATTGTTTCCAAATAATCTTCCCAACAAAAAATAGAAATTTTTATGTATCATCAAAACAAATTGCAGAAGATTTTGTTATTAATATTAAAAAAGGAATTGGTTACTTAAATTTTTTTGATTATTATGAAATGTTAGATGATATAGGAGAAGGAAAATTTGGTTTAGTAAAATTAGGATTACATAAATCAACAAAGGAAAGAGTAGCAATAAAAATAATAAAAAAAAGTTCAATGAAAGATAATGATGCAGAATTAGTAAAAACAGAAATAGATATAATGAAATTATGTCATCATCCAAATATTGTTCGTTTACTTGATCATTTTGAAAATGCAGAATACATTTTTATAGTAATGGAATATTTAAGTGGTGGAAGTTTATCAAATTATTTAAAGAAAAATAAATATAATTTATCAGATAAAAAAATAGTAAAAATAATATATCAAATTGCTTTAGGATTACAATATTTACATCAATATGGAATTGTACATAGAGATTTAAAACCAGATAATATTATGTTATCTGAAAAAGGAGATATGAATCAAATTAAAATTATGGATTTTGGTTTAAGTAAAATTATGGGACCTAAAGAAACTGTTGATGATGGTTTTGGTACTTTATGTTATGTTGCACCTGAAGTTTTATTAAGAATTCCTTATAATAATGAAATTGATATTTGGTCTTTAGGTGTTATTTTTTATTTTATGAGTTGTGGAATTTTACCTTTTGATGATTCTTCTGATGATGAAGAAATTATTGGGAAAAAAATAGTTTTTTCTGAATGTAAATTCCCTAAAGAAAAATGGGCCAATAGAGATAAGGATATTATCGAATTAATTAAATTATGTTTTAAGAAAAAAGCTGAACAGAGAATTACTATTAATGAATTTTTAAATAATCCTATTTTTACAAAGTATAATTTAAAGTAAAATAATAAGTGATAAATTATATGATAATAATAAATGTATATTTTTATGGTAATTAAATTGGTTTTTTTTTTTTGGTTGTTGTTAAAAATGTCATTATGTTGTAATATAATTATTTGTCTTAATTTGTTTTATGAAATTCTAATATATATAAAAATAAGTTTGATATTGAGTTAATATAATTTATTTTAAATAGAATTTTAGAATTTATTGTGATATAGTATGAATTATTAAAAGAATAATATTTTTTGTAATAATTTATTTCAATTTGATTTATTTAAATGTCCATTAATATTGTGTATTAAAGAATTATTTGGACAATTTATCAATATAGTATGGATTTATTATTTTATTAAATAAAAATATATATTTATGTGAATAAAATGATTTATTTAAATTATAATTTTTTTATTATCAAAAAAAAATAATTAAATTAATTAAATTGCTCAATTTGAACTTTAACAAATTCATTAGTTAATCTATTTTGATCTATTTCTTGAAAAGTATTAAATCTAAACCTTGTATTTACTATTGTAGGACATGATAATTTTAAAATTTTAAATGTTGATATTGGCTGAGAATCAATAATAAAATTTGAAAAATTTTTTCTTATTGTATCTATCTTCTCATTTAACCCTTTTCTCACATTCATTATTTTTAATAAAAAAAAATTTATATTTATAAAATATAGAATTTTTATTAATTAATCTTATTAATGATTATTAATTGTGATTATAGAAAAAAAAAGTAATTAAGACTAAAATGAATGTTGATAAAAAAAATCTAGATGAAAATTTATTAAAAACCTCAGAAAATGATATAAATTTGATAAAAAATAATGAAAAGACAATAGAAAATGAAAAAGAAGAATATAATGACATATCAAAAATTGCAAAAGCTAAAAAAAGAATCAAAGTATCATCATCGAATAAAATAGAAAAAAAAGAGGATAATAAAATTCAAAACAATAAAAATGAAGAACCAGATTTTAAAACCAATAATTTTGGTATTTTATCAGATTTAAAAGAATTAAATTTAGATTCTTCACCAATTAATAAAATAAAAGATAAAGATACTCCAACTCCTTCTGGATTACAAGAATATAGATTTAATTTAATAAAAATGATGGATGATGATTCAAAAAGAAATTATCCTCCTAAATCTTCTTTTGTTAATAGTTCAACTATTAATTCATCTTTAAATGATAATGAATCTAGTTTTAGTTTTTTTTTAAAAAATCATATTAATAATGATAAATCTCCTATTAAAGTTGAAACTCCTATTAATGATAATGAAAAATTAACTATGCCTAATAAGTTTTTTGTTAATTTAAATGATAATAATAATAATTTAAATTTGGATTCTGAAAATTCTATTAATCAAATTCATCAAGGGATGAATAATTTAAATTTTGAAAATCATATTTTTATAAATGATTCAAATTTTAATAATATAAATAATTATAATAATATTAATAATAATAATCAAGAACCTTATAATAATTTTTATATTGATAATAATTTTGGAAATCCAAATATTAATAATGGGCAGTTTCAACAAAATAATAGTTTCTCACATTATATGTCTAAAAATAATAATCAATTTGATTTTTTAAATAATAATAATATTATGTTTAATAATTTCCAAAACAAAAATTTTTTTGATTACTCAAATATGTATAATAATAATTATTTAATAAATCCAAATAATCCAATAATTAATGTAAATATAAACACGAATCCAAATATATTTGGAAATAATATTAATGACAATAATTTTCAACAATTCATAAACCTAAAAAATAACTTAAACCCAATGAATTATCAACAAATATTTAATATAAATCCAATACAAGACCACATAAATAATAATAATAATATATCAATGTCTTCATCAAATTCAATAAATTCTCAAAAGAAAAAGACAAAAATTCCATTAAAAATGAATTTTAATTCAATTTCATTAAATGATTTAATTAAAAATAGTGATACAATATGTAAAGATCAAACAGGTTGTAGATTACTTCAAAAAAAAATTGATGAACAACCTGAAATTGCATCAAAAATTTTAAATGTTTGCTTTGAAAAAATAATAGAAATAATAACTGATTCTTTTGGAAATTATTTAGTTCAAAAATTATATGATTATATGGATGAAGAACAAATTCTTCAATTAATTGCTTTAATTAAATTTGATATTTATCATATTTGTATAAATTCTTTTGGAACAAGGGCAATTCAAAAATTAATTGATTATTTAAATAATGATAATTTAATTAATAATTTTATAAATATGATCAAACCTATTGTTAAAGGAATTATCATTGATATTAATGGAAGTCATATTCTTTTAAAATTGGTAGATATGAAAAATAAATATGTAAATAAAGTCATTTTTGAAGAAATTAATGAAAATATTTTATTAATTGCTAAACATAAACATGGATGTTGTGTTCTTCAAAAATGTATTGAAAAAATAAATAATGATGATAAAAATAAAATTATTGAATGTTTAATTAATAATTGTGAAATATTAATAAGTGATCAATGTGGTAATTATATTATTCAATATATTATATCATTAAAAAATGAAAAAATAAATGAAAGAATTGTTTTAGTATTAATTAAAAAATTAGAAGAATATTCAAAACAAAAATTTTCTTCAAATGTAGTAGAAAAAATATTAGAATGTTGTTCTAATAAAATATGTCAAAAAATTATTGATGTATTAAAATCTAATGAAAATATAATATTAAGTATTTTATTTGATAAATTTGGTAATTATGTATTACAAAAGGCTCTTCAAAGAGCAGATGAACCTACTCAACATTTAATTTTAGGGATTATGGCACCTAAATTGTATAAATTAAAAAATTATTCTTTTGGTTCGAAATTATATTCTAAATTAATTATTACTTATAGTTATTTAGGAGGTGCTATTTTAACTAAAAATGATAGTAATGATGAAAATAAAAATGCATTTAATAATTATTGTTATCCTAATAATGATAATATAACAAATATTAATTATAATAATAATCATTATAATAATATTGATATGAAATTATATTATAATCCCCAAGTTAATAATATTAATTGAGTCTGATTCATATATTAATAGAATATTAAAATAACTTTTGATGTTATATGATTTATTTATTTATTTTTAAATGCATTTGTTATTAAAGTTTATCAATATTGATAATTTATATAAAATATTAAGTATATCAATAAAAATATATTATAATTAGATAATTATAAATATCTTTTGTTTTAAAGATTAAAAAATTAAAAACATTAATTATTTAAATTATTTTATTTTAAAAAATTTAATGTTCTGAGATTTTATATTATATTTAATATTTAGTAAATTATTTATTTTCTTATTTTCAAAATTTTAAAAATAATTGAAAATAATTCAAATAATTTTAATTTTAAAAAATTGAATAATAATTTGGAATATGCTTTCAACAAATTCATCTTCAAAGAAAATAAATATCAAAAATAATAATTTAAACCTCACAAGAAATATTAATAACAGAAAAATAAATCAATTAAAACAATCTATTTACAAGAATATAATAAAAAAATATATAAATCCAGAATACTATTTAAAAAATATCATAAACAATATAATATATAATGAAAAGACTCATATAGTTGCAATATTTAAAGATTATTTAATTTTAGATGATTGTAGTGAATTTTTAAAAAGATATTATAAAAAAATTGAAAGTTATATTAGATTACCAAAATTTTATGAATATTATGATACATATTCAAAAATTTATCCAAATTATACTTCACTTCCCGAAGGTAAATTCATTTATAAAAATATACAAAAAAAACAAAGAATGATAGATTTACAAGAACAAATGGAAATTCAAAATAAAAAAAATACAAATAATAATATAAATGATAACAAAAACGAAATTGATATTTTTTCTTCAAATGTTATTCAATCAATATTAAATCAAACTAATAAAGAAAATATTGAAGAATTATTTAATATCAATAAAGATAATTTTGAAATTGAAGAACAAAAATTTTATGAAAAAGTAAATGATATAATTGATACTATTGAAAAATATGAAAAAGTAAATCATTATATTCATTCATTTTCACGTTTAGATAATTTTTCTCCTTTAATAAAAAATACACCAAATAAATCATCATTAATTAAAAAAAATATAATATTTAAAAAAGATTATAATTGTTTGCCATCTGAATTAAAAAGAAATATTTCTAATAACTCAAATTCATCAAAAAATTATTGTAATAATAATCAAAATAATAATATTTTTAATTATTCAAAAAAAATTAATTTAATTAATGATGATAATAATCCAAAAACAGATAGAACTTTAATTAAAAAATTAGAACATAATCTTTTTAAATTATCAAAAAAAAATATTATATTTTCACAAAAATATTCAAATAATACTCAAAGAGAAAGTCAAAGAGATAATTCATCAAAATCAAAAAATAATTTAAGTACAAATTCTCAGAAAAAAAATAATACAAAATTATCAAGTAAAAATGATAAATATAAGCAATTAAATAATATTAAAAGTTTGAAAAATATTAAAATGCCATTAACTTATAGAATGAATAAAATGGATCATTTAATTGCATCAAATAATATAAAGTCTCCTTTAACAAATAGATATTCAATCAAACAAACTATTTCAAATCATAAAAGTAATGATAATTTCAATTCTATGAAAAACAAAATTAGAAATTTAAATAATAATTCTGGAGTAAAAAAAGTTATAAATAATATAATATATATTGTTAATCAAAATCCTTTTCCAACTAATATTCATTTTTATAATAATAATATAAATCAACTAGTATCAAATAATGATTTAAATTTAAATAGACCACATTCATCAAGGACTTCATTTTCAAAAAATAGTATAGATAATAATAATAAAACAAAAAAGAAAAATAAAATTAATTATCAATATGAA